>Ga0190359_1001378_pt1 | contig 15296 bp, 20 predicted proteins | sample 48721823_MG_FD_161269 | JGI IMG/M metagenome (GOLD analysis project Ga0190359, IMG submission 161269) | Hydrothermal vent microbial mat bacterial communities from Southern Trench, Guaymas Basin, Mexico - 4872-18-2-3_MG | ecosystem: Environmental > Aquatic > Marine > Hydrothermal vents >... | reverse complement strand
TGACTTTTGTTGTTATTTCGATTGCTTGCACATTCTTTATAACAACAGGCAGGAGAATTTGTCCACCTTAAAATGCGCTCTTTTTTGTCAAAAAATCAGATCCTTACACCTTCGTGGATGGGCACTAATTAATATGGAAAATGCCGGGGTGGGTCATGGAAACTTTTGTGTCTGTTGTTTGTGACAATACTGTGGGCAGGTCGGACTTCTTGGGGGAACACGGGTGGCGGGGCTGCGACGGGTACACCTCGGCAATTTGCATGTTTTGGGGGATGCTTACTGAGAACAGATATGCGCATTCAAATAACAATGAAAATTAGGACAGCGTAGAGGGAGCTATCTTCAGGCTCTTAAAATACCGCCGGTAAAATCCCCTGTCCCGGGTAAGCAGTGTATCTGCACAATTGAGAGCATGGGCTCCAATCAAAAAATCGGCAAGAATCCGTCTCTTGTTTCCCCTTGCCGCCCTATATTTTTTCCAAAGCTGTCCTGCAGCAAAGGCGGTTTCCTTGTCAATAAGCACAATCCTGATTCCGAGACCCTCCAAGATGTTGTCTAGAGTATGGCGGTCATCGAATTGAGGTGCCAGTTCTGCGTAAACAATCTCATTTATGACCAGCGAGCCGCTCTGAAAAGCCGTCTCTAAAGAGTTTGCCGAGCTTTCGCCGAACTCAGGATCAGGTAGAAAGATATCCAGCAAAATGTTCGTATCGACAAAAGTGATCATCTACCTCTTATCTCTTCCATGTAATCGTCAGTTCTACCACCCTTCCCTAGGATGCCAAATACATGCCTGACAGGACTTAGATGGGTGGTTTTCTTTCTTAATTTGATCCCGTCTTCCAATGGCAAAAATTCTACCTCCATGTTGGGAAGTAACCCGTATTTTTCCCTAAGTGCCTTGGGTATTGTGACCTGTCCTCGCCCTCCTATTTTCATACTTACATACCCCTATTTTCATATTTTATTTTTAAGTATAAAGATTCCTGGCTGCTATTTCAAGTACTCTCCAAGGCAAATTATTGGTTTTTCGCCTCCCTTTTCTGGATTTTTGCCCAAGTGTCCCTGAGTGTGGCGGTTCGGTTGAATACCGGTGTTCCGGGCTTGGAGTCCACCGAATCAACACAAAAGTATCCCACCCTTTCAAACTGGAACCGTTCGCCTGGCTTTGCGTTCGCCACGCTCGGTTCTACGTAACATGGATTCAACACTACTAAGGAATTCGGATTTATGTATTCCTTAAAAGTCTTGCCTTTTTCCACGTCTCCAGGGTCGGGCTTCAGGAATAGGTGTTCGTAAAGGCGCACTTCCACTGGTATTGCGTGGGCCGCCGACACCCAATGAAGTGTTCCTCTCACCTTTCTGCCGTCAGGGGCATCACCTCCACGGGTTGCAGGGTCGTATGTACACCGAAGCTCGATAACCTCACCCGTATTCTCGTCCTTTATCACGTCCACACACGTAATGAAGTAAGCATACCTCAAGCGCACCTCGCGCCCAGGGGCAAGGCGGAAGAACTTCTTGGGTGGGTTCTCCATAAAATCATCCCTTTCAATATAAAGCTCCCGGGAGAAGGGTACCTTGCGCGTCCCCATTGAAGGGTCTTCGGGGTTGTTTATGGCATCCAGCTCCTCCACTTTGTCTTCAGGGTAATTCTCGATCACCACCTTCAACGGGTGAAGTACCCCCATTACCCTCTGTGCGCGCTTATTCAAATCTTCCCGCACGCAGTGCTCGAGTAGTGCAATGTCCACCATGCTGTCGCGTTTGGCCAGTCCGATACGGTCACAGAAGGTGCGAATGGCTTCCGGGGTATATCCCCGCCTCCGCAGTCCCGCAATGGTTGGCATCCGTGGGTCATCCCAACCTCTCACATAGCCCTCGTCCACAAGCTGGCCCAACATCCTTTTGCTCATGACCGTGTGACTAAGGTTGAGGCGGGCAAATTCTATTTGCCGGGGGTGGTACACACCCAGTTGGTCGAGGAACCAATCATAAAGGGGGCGATGGTCCTCAAACTCAAGGGTGCAGAGGGAATGGGTGATTCTTTCGATAGAATCCGATAGACAATGGGTAAAATCGTACATTGGGTAAATGGACCATTTATCGCCCGTTCGGTGATGGGGGACCCTCATGATTCTGTATATAACAGGATCGCGCATATTGAGGTTAGGGGATGCCATGTCAATCTTTGCCCGCAGTGTTCGAGAACCATCGGGAAATTCCCCTACCCGCATTCTCTGGAATAGGTCCAGGTTTTCCTCAACAGAGCGGTTTCTGTAAGGGCTTTCTTTTCCTGGTTCCGTCAGGGTGCCTCTGTACTGACGAATTTCCTCTGGGCTTAGGTCGCAGACATAGGCCTTGCCCATTTTGATAAGCTCTATTGCGTACTGGTAAAGCTGCTCAAAATAGTCCGAGGCATAATACAGCCTGTCGCCCCAGTCATAGCCAAGCCACCGCACGTCTTCCATTATGGACTCTACGTATTCCACATCTTCTTTGGTTGGATTGGTATCGTCAAACCGAAGATTGCACAGCCCTCCATATTCATCAGCAATACCAAAGTTTAAGCAAATGGATTTGGCATGCCCGATATGGAGGTACCCGTTTGGTTCGGGCGGAAAGCGAGTGTGAACCCTACCGCCATACTTGTCCGTGCGGAGGTCTTCATCAATGATGGCGCGAATAAAGTCCTTGGGTTTTGTCTTTTCCTGGGGCATGGTTAACCTCCACTGGGGCTTCTGGGATGCTAAGGAAAAAGCAATACCATGTCAACATTAATACGAGTGGCTCTCGCCTTCTTGACACAGTGTTAGGTGGATTATTATATTCGCTAACATGAAATCTAACCACAAACCTTTTTCGATGGAGGTAGGCCATGGCAATCAAAATCACCTGGTATGGTCATGCATGCTTTTTAGTGGATACGGGAGAGGCGAGGATACTTATCGACCCTTTTATTACGGGAAATCCACAGTCGCCCGTAAAGGCAGACGACGTGGCTGCAGATCATATTCTTGTTTCCCACGGTCACGCCGATCACCTGGGAGACGCGGTGGATATAGCCAAAAGGACGGGGGCGACCGTGATCTCCAACTTTGAGATTCAGACATGGGTGAGTAACCAGGGTGTACAAAAGGCCCACCCTCTGCATATTGGGGGTGGTTATAATTTCCCGTGGGGAAGGGTAAAGCTCACCATTGCACACCATGGATCAGCATTGCCTGATGGAAGCTATGGGGGAAATCCCTGCGGTTTTCTCCTTTATATTCAAGGGAAGAAAATTTATCATGCCTGTGATACGGGTCTATTTTATGATATGAAGCTGATTGGCGAAGAGGGTATTGATCTAGCGATTCTTCCCATTGGCGACAATTTTACCATGGGCCCAGATGACGCACTGAGGGCGGTGAATCTTATACAACCTGCAAAGGTGATCCCGATACATTACAACACATTCGACGTGATAAAACAGGACCCAAATGCGTGGGCTGAGAGGGTGAAAGCAGAAACCTCAGCAGAGCCCATTGTGATGAAGCCAGGAGAGAGCATCCAGCTTTGAAAGACGGGTCTAAACCCCATTCTACAAAACGTTGGGTGGCGCTGTTTACCTTTTAGAAAAATCCCCCCTGGCCCAGATCTGGCTGAAACGAGGTGTTGCATAACACGCACATTGGTAGTATCAATGGCGCTCTTTTGCAAAATGCAACCCCCGTCGCGCCAGGGCAGGCCTCAATCCCCCTTTTTCAAAGGGGGAAGTTTTTGGCGCCCTCCCGACAGTCGCGTCCGAAAAACCCTCTTGCCCCTCTTTATTGAGCTATTACACTTTGCTTAAAATGGAACAGTTGGTAAAGTCTCCACAGGGTTTGTCAAAAGAAATTCACCCTTTTCTATCCACCCTTTCAGCAATTCGGCTATCTCGCGAGATCTCTTGTAGGAAGTAAGCGGCACCGTGGGAACTTCCTGACCGTTGAACTTAATGGTACCACTTTTTAGCTCGGCATAGCTTACAGTGCCCAAACTCCTGGCCTCGCCCCTGGGATAGTCATTTCCATAATCTATTATATTGGTGAAAATTTCATCGTCGGAGACTCCAGTAAATCGGGCCATATCTTCATTGAGTATGGGGATTGGAACTCCTATGCCAACGGCCAATGAACAGCCGTATCCCAAAATGCTAACACCCACAACAAATTTGGGGTCCATTTCCTTCAGATTTCCCATTACCATAAGGGTGCCTGCAGGCTGCAGCGGGACCCCGTTCTTTCCCCTTTTTGCGTTGGGGTTATGCTGCGTCCCTGGGCCAATTATGTAACCCTTGGCACCGCCAAGGAATATCCTCGTGCCCAGGCCTAGTGTGAGATAATAAGGATCATTTAGCAAGGGGCTCAATTGGCCCGAAGTAGCATAATTTGCGTTTCCAGCATGGGGCTTGAGCACCCCCATGTAAGTGTATATGGTCTTGTCAGACAGGTTTATTGCGCAGTTATAATTCTGGTAAGCATTTCTTGGATTCAGGAGTACCGCATAAGGGAGATTAGATAACCTTATTCGTTTTTTTACTTCCTTATTGGGATAACAGTCTGTTCCATAGGCCGTAGCCTTCAAGTACACCTTCTTGCCCGCTATCAGGTCATGGATTACATGGCCCCCGCCATACTTGAATTGTCCAGGATGAACCCGGTTTAAGGGATCATCTTCTGTAGGTTCAGTAGCTCCTATATAAATATCCACTGCTGCCAGGCCAGCGTAAGCGGGGACACCGTTCAGCCACACCTTGGTGGCCTTTATTCCTGGCTTGGCGTGTCCAAAATTTATGAAAGCGCCGGAAGAACACATGGGGGAAAAGGTGCCAGTGGTGACCACGTCAATCTCTTTTGCAGCCTTTTCTGGTCCCTTGCTTTTTACAATCTTGGTCATCTCCTCAGCAGTGACAACGACCACAGTCCCCTTCTTGATTCTCTCGTTGATCTCTTCAATGGTTTTGATAGCTTTTTTCTTAGGCATGTTCCCCTGTTCCTCCGCTCTCGCGTAATTGTGGTATCATAATGAGGTATGGCTTATGAGGCAAGAAAAACTTGAAGCCATTGTTAGTGAATAGTGTGTTAAAAGGCGATCTTGACTTTTGGGTGAGGTTTCTATAGCAGGTTTCTATAGCAGCTCATAAGGAACCTATGACGGGCATCACAAGGCGTGGGCGACCCTCCTGGCTTTGTAGCCAAAGCCCAGATTGATGTGCTTAAGGGAAGGGTCAAAGTCATGGGCGCAAGGGTTAAGGAAAATTTTCTTTGGGTTAGGAGAGATAATTATGGGCAAGGTGTTTCAGATTGGAAATGTGACGGTTTCAAGGGGTGGGCCGTTTTTTGTAATCGCGGGCCCCTGTGTAGTGGAGAGCCGGGAAATAAGCTTTGAGGTTGCCCGTTTTCTCAAGGCCCTCTCATCAGAGCTAGGTATTCCTGTCATTTTCAAGAGTTCCTATGACAAGGCGAACAGGACATCACTAAGTTCTTATAGAGGACCGGGCATGGAAGAGGGCCTGGAAATCTTAAAAATGATAAAAGAAGAAGTGGGTTTGCCTATATTGTCTGATGTTCATTTGCCTTCTCAGGTAGCCAAGGCGGCAGAGATTCTGGATGTCATCCAAATTCCTGCTTTTTTGTGCCGTCAGACCGACCTTCTTGTCGAGGCTGCCAGGAGCGGCTTGCCCATTAACATTAAAAAAGGTCAATTTCTTTCGCCAATGGAAATGGCCCAGGTGGTGGAAAAGGTTACTTCAGCCGGCAACCACAAGGTTCTGCTTACTGAAAGAGGAACTACCTTTGGATATAACAATTTAGTCGTGGATATGCGGTCAATGGAAATTATGGGAAGGCTCGGGTTTCCAGTGGTATTTGATGCCACCCATAGTGTCCAACTCCCTGGCCAGGCCCTGATCAGCTCCGGTGGCCAACGGGAATTTGCTCCCGTGCTTGCTAGGGCTGCTGTTGCGGCCGGGGCGGATGGGATTTTCATGGAAATACACCCTTATCCAGACTCAGCCCTATGTGATGGACCCAATTCTTTAGCTCTTGATGAAGTAAAGCCGTTACTGGCCACTTTAAGGTCGATCCATAAAGTTGTAAGGAGGTATTAGTAAATGCCTGGCCAAAAGTATGTTGATCAAGGCAGTGCTTTGCAACAGAAGGCCAAGGCGATAAGGCTGGTTCTGTTGGACGTTGATGGCGTTTTGACAGACGGGCGTTTGTGGATTGGTCCAGAGGGGGAGACAGTCAAGTGTTTTGATGTAAAAGATGGCCTGGGGTTGAAAAGATTAATGGCAGAAGGCATAGATGTGGCATGGGTTACAGGGAGAAGCTCCGATGCCGTGAAAGGGAGGGCCAAGGAGCTGGGAATCACCGAGGTGTACCAAGGCGTATCAGACAAGAAGATCCTTGCAAGGGATTTAAGGCTGAAGAGGGGGTTGAAAAGGGAGGAAGTTTGCGCTGTGGGTGATGACCTGCCTGACCTCGGAATGTTTGAGGAAGCTGGCCTTAAGGTAGCGGTTGCCAATGCCGTAAAAGAGGTGAGAGAGCAGGCCGATATTATTACAAAGAATAAAGGCGGACGAGGGGCAGTGAGAGAGCTTTCAGAGTGGATTTTGGCCATTCGAGCATAGTGGAATTAGCTTTACATGGTGTTTTCCACCCTGATATAATTTTCACAAATGAAACGATTTTTTAGAAATCATTTGCTCCTGGTGTTTCTCGGGGTAATTTGTGTTGTAGTCTCTTTTTGCATAATCAGGGGGCTCAAACGGTTACCCGATGAAGCGTCTGTTGAGAAAATTTTGCTAAAAGACGGGGTAAGACTCAAGCAAGTACATTATAGCCAGGGAGATATACACAAGGATCTCAACTGGAAGCTGGATGCAGAGGAAGTTAATCTGTCACAGGACAACAACATTGTGACCTTCCGGCAATTCAGCCTCGTGGTGGAGCCAAAGGGCAGACCCAAAGTCTACCTGAGGGGACGCACTGGCGAATATTCAAGGGTAACAGGAAAGCTTGATCTGCGGGGAAGCTTACAGATTCATTCAGACGATGGCTACAATGCAAGATCAGAGCACTTGGTATTTGATGAGAAAAAAGGCCTAATAACAACGGAGGACAAAGTGGAAATATCAGGGCCGTTCTTCTCTCTAACAGGAAAGGGCCTTTTTGTGGATTTGAAGAAGGAGATTTTGAAGATCAAGTCAAATGTTACCACAACGTTGACCAAGGAGTTGCTTACTTCATGAAACCTATAATAGGAATTCCCCTTTTCTTGTTTTGCTTCTTATGGCTAGCGTGCCTCCCCTCTGATAGCCTTGCCGAGAAAAACCAGAAAGATCAGATCGCCCAGGCTGGGAGTCCGCAGCCTATGGTAATAAAGTCTGATTCTCTTGTTGTGGATGATAGCAAGAAAATAGTCATTTTCTCGGGTCGGGTTAATGCTAAAAGAGATGAATTTACAATAGATTGCGAAAAAATGTTCATATACTACCAGAACTCCGAGTCAGCTAGAACCGCCAATGCAATAGGTTCCAAGATCACAAAGATAGTGGCTGACGGGAATGTTAAGATCAGGCGGAAGGCTGGAGGCGAGGCCATTTCGCGCCATGCGGAGTATTACGAGGGGGAGGATAAAATAGTATTGACTGGAGACCCAATGGTGAAGCAGGGTGAAGACTTTGTCCAGGGTGACAAGATAACCATTTTTTTGAGAGAAAATCGAAGCATTGTGGAGAGTGCACAGGAAAAAAGGGTAAAGGCAGTGATATATCCAAAGAAAGGGACCAAATAGGTTCATGAGAGATCAGGATACCTTCGCTGCGGAAAACTTGATAAAGGCCTATGATGGAAGGCGAGTGGTAGATGGGATCACTATTTTTCTGAATAGGAAAGAGGTGGTGGGACTATTGGGGCCAAATGGTGCCGGTAAGACCACCACTTTTTATATGATGGTAGGGTTGACTCAGCCCAATGGCGGAAGGGTTATGCTGGATGGCCAGGATATTACTGATCAGCCCATGTACCTAAGGGCCAGAAAAGGCCTGACATATCTAGCCCAGGAACCTTCGGTTTTTAGGAAGCTTTCCGTTGAAGACAATATTCTAGCTGTCCTAGAGGCGAGGGGTATTCCTGCCGGGGAAAGGATGGAAAGGGCACACCAGGTTCTTGCAGATTTAAATATTGAGCATCTCCGCAAACAAAAGGCAGGCAACTTGTCCGGCGGTGAGAGAAGGCGACTTGAAATTACCCGGGCGCTGGCTACAGATCCTAGATTCATGTTACTGGATGAACCCTTTGCTGGTATAGACCCTTTGGCTGTGGCGGATCTGCAACAGATTATTAAGGAGTTGAAAGATAGGGGGCTGGGCATTATTATTAGTGACCACAATGTAAGGGAAACCCTAAACGTCTGCGATCGCGCTTACATCATTCACCAAGGGAAAATTCTTGTTTCAGGGCCACCTGAGAAAATCGTAAACAGCGAGGTAGCCAGGGGGGTTTATCTCGGAGAGGATTTCAACCTGTAAAATATAAGGAATGCGTCTTCCTGCAATGGCACTAGAACTGAAACAATCATTGAACCTCAGTCAGCAGCTTATTATGACGCCTCAGCTTCAGCAGGCGATCAAGTTGCTGCAGTTGAGCAGGTTGGAACTCCTTGAGACCATCTACCAGGAAATGGAAACAAACCCTGTGCTGGAGGAACAAGGTGTTGTAGAAACCGAAGAAGAGGTTTCTCCGGATGAGGAAAAGTTGGACCTGGAAGAGGAATCGAGTCCGCTTTCGGAAGTTGATGTGGAGACCCCGCCGCAGGAGGAATTTGATTGGGAGGCCTACGTATCAGAATATAATACGGGTTGGGCAGAGACCCCTTATGAAGACCGTGAGGTCCCTCAATTTGAGAATATCACCTCCACCAAGACCAACCTTCACTCTCACTTAATGTGGCAATTGAATATGAGCAATTTTGATGAGGCCCAGAAAGAAATTGGGCTTCATGTCATTGGTAACATTACCGATGACGGTTACCTCGACATTACGGTGGAAGAGCTTGCCAACAATGCGGGCTACCCCGTAGAGAAGGTGAGAGAGACCCTGAAGCTCATCCAGACTTTTGACCCGGTAGGGGTAGGGGCCCGCGATACAAGGGAGTGCCTCCTAATCCAGGCTAGATTTCAGGGGCTTCAAGGGACACTGGTAGAAAGAATACTAATGGATCACCTCAAGGATTTGGAAGACAAGAAATATGAAAATATAGCCAAAAAATTAGGCGTTTCCATGGATGAGGTGATCACAGCGGTGTCCATAATTCGGGAGTTTGAGCCAAAACCAGGGCGTAGTTATTCGGATGAAGAAACTATTTATGTGAGCCCTGACATCTATGTATTCAAAGTAGGAGATGAATACGAGATAGTGCTCAACGAAGACGGCCTGCCCAAGCTGAGAATAAACGCCTATTATAAAGATGTACTGAGCCGCAAAGACTCCCTTCCTGATAACGTCAAAAGCTATATCCAGGAGAAATTGAAGTCTGCTGCTTGGTTGATAAAGAGTATCCATCAAAGGCACAGAACAATATACAAGGTGACTGAGAGCATAGTAAGATTTCAGCGGGATTTTTTTGACAAGGGGATCACGCACTTAAAGCCTCTTGTGCTAAGGGAGGTGGCAGAGGATATTCAGATGCACGAATCCACCATCAGCAGAGTTACTACAAATAAATATGTGTACACGCCCCAGGGACTTTTTGAATTGAAGTTTTTTTTTAACAGTGCCATTAGTAGTATAGATGGTGATTCAGTGGCCTCTGAAAGCGTGAAAGAGCATATCCGTAATATTATCAAGATGGAAAACAAAGAAAAACCTTACAGTGATCAGGAAATAGCTGATATACTTAGAAAGCTTAACATTAGGGTGGCTAGGCGTACTGTGGCAAAGTATCGAGAGTCCATGCGAATCCTTCCTTCACGAAAACGCCGAAAACCTTTTTAATGCCTTGCTGGTGTAAAGGCAAATGAACAGACTGGAGGTAATAATATGGATATCAATGTGACATTCCGCCACACTGAGCCAATCGAAAGCCTTAAGGCCTATGCGGAGGAAAAAATTGCCAAGCTAGACAAATACTTGGATTATCCTGGTGAAGCACATATTGTATTGACTGTAGAGAAATTCCGTCACCAGGCCGATATTACTCTTACCGTGAATGGAACGAGGATAAAGGCAGTGGAAGAGACAGGTGATATGTATTCTGCCATAGACCAAGTGATGGATAAGGTGGAAAAACAGCTCAAAAGACACCTGTCTAAGATTCGTGACCGCCGCACAGAAGGTGTCCGGGAGGAAGAGCTTGTTTCTGAGGGCGAGACAGAAGGGACCTCGATCCTTGAGGAAGAACCTGTCATTGAAGTTGAAAAATTGGAGGCAAAACCTATGGATCCAGAGGAGGCTGCCATGCAGCTAGGGTTCAGCGCCCAGGAATTCTTGGTATTTCGCAATGCCAAGAGCAACGAAATAAATGTCTTATACAGGAGAAAAGACGGCAACCTAGGCCTCATTGAGCCTGCTTAGGTTGGCGTAAAGTGGATATATGAAACTTTCAGATATTATTACACCTGATAGCATAATACCCGAGCTAAGGGCGCGTAATAAGAAAGACGTGCTGATGGAACTTGCCGAGGTAATTAGCACGGTAGAACCATCAGTGAACAAAGATGGCCTCGTTCAAGTGCTGGAGGAAAGGGAAAAACTGGGAAGCACCGGGATTGGAAATGGAGTGGCTATCCCTCATGGGAAGCTTAATGGAATAAGCAAGCCCCTGATGTCTTTCGGAAGAAGCAAATCGGGCGTAGACTTTGATTCAATGGATACCAGGCCTGTACATCTTTTTTTCTTGTTGGTGGCACCTGAAAATTCGGCCGGTGCTCACCTCAAGGTTTTGGCAAAGATTGCCAAGTTACTGAAAAACAGTGAGTTTCGCAAGAAACTTTTGGAGGCCAGGGATAGGGACGAGATTTACAACACTATCGTGCAAAGCGATGAAGAGTTGTAAGGACTAGCTATGGTAGGACTATTGATCATCTCCCATTGCGATCTAGGTCGAGAGCTGCTAAATGCTGCAAAACTGATTCTAGGTAAACTTGACAATGCGGATAGTGTATGTATTTCGAGTACGGACAAGAGTGAAGAGCTGCTTGAAGACATCTCAAACAAACTCAAGACACTAGACAAGGGCAAGGGCGTCTTGATCCTAACCGACATGTTCGGTGGCACTCCTTCAAATCTGAGCCTTTCTTTCCTCCAGGACGATAGAGTGGAGGTGCTCACAGGCGTGAACCTTCCAATGGTCATAGCTGTGGCCCAGGACAGAGGCCAGTTGAGCTTGGCTGAATTGGGTCGCAGGGCGCAGGATGCTGGGAGAAGGAGTATAGCTCTCGCAAGTAACTTGTTGAAGGAGGAATGATTTCTTTCATAAGGATTACCGAAGAAGCCTTTTCATTATACCGTGACCAGATTCTGGCCATAGAGGAGGCCTCTTTTCCTTCTCCTTGGACTCAAAAGGCGTTCTTAGAGGAAACGCGAAATCCCGTCTCACACGTTTGGGCTTTAAAGCAGGGTGAGCATTTACTTGCATACATTTGTTTCTGGATGTTTGCCGGGGAGGTTCATTTGTTGAATGTCGCCGTTCATCCCGAGTGGCGAAGGCGTGGTCTAGGAAGTATGCTTTTAGAAAGGATGAAGGCAATTGCGTCTTCAGAAGGGGTTGAAAAGATTTGGCTGGAAGTCCGGCCATCCAATCTTGCTGCCCGTAATCTTTACCAAAAGGCAGGTTTTGAGGAAATAGGGAGGCGTAAGAGGTATTATACGGATACAGGGGAAGATGCTATCGTGATGTCCGTGAAATCTGATAGGCTTTCCGTTCAATTGAAAGATTTTGTTTCTTGGGCGACAGAAGCCAACAAGTTGAATTCTTTGGGCTAATCATTGAGGCGTTGGGTTGGTATAGATTGGTGTAAAATAGAAGCTGAACCATCGATATCAAGTTGACTAAGGTACTGAAAGGAGGTGCTCCATGGCGATTAAGGTTGCCGTAAACGGGTTTGGTAGGATTGGCCGAATGACATTTCGAGCAGGACTCGATAAAGAAAAGATCGAATTTGTAGCTATAAATGACCTAACTGATCCTGCAACACTGGCGCATTTATTAAAATATGATTCTGTGCATGGCCGATTGGGACAAGAAGTGTCCTCTACTGAAAATTCATTGGTAGTTGGTGGCAAAGAAATTCAGATTTTCTCCGAAAGAGATCCGGGAAGGCTTCCCTGGGATGATCTTGGCGTTGATATAGTTATGGAATGTACAGGGCTGTTTCGAGAAAGGGACAAGGCTGCCGAACACCTGGAAGCAGGAGCCAAAAAGGTAATCATATCGGCTCCGGCAAAAGGCCCCGATATTACCATTGTTATGGGTGTAAACCATAATGACTATGATCCCCAGCGTCATCACGTGGTTTCCAATGCATCCTGTACCACTAACTGCCTCGCGCCCGTTTGCAAGGTCCTGCTGGATCGTTTCGGAATAAAGAAGGGATTGATGACTACAACCCACGCATATACAGGGGATCAAAGGCTTCTGGATTTTCCGCATCGGGACCTCAGGCGTGCCAGAGCCGCTGCCCTTTCCATGATCCCAACTACTACCGGGGCTGCTAAGGCTGTTTCCTTGGTGCTTCCGCAACTGGAAGGGAAGCTCAGCGGTATGGCGATAAGGGTTCCCACACCCAATGTTTCTGTAGTGGATCTAGTGGCACAACTGGACAGGGAGGCAACGGTAGATGAGGTGAACAATGCCCTAAAGGAAGCGTCCGAGACCTATTTAAAGGGTATCCTGGCCTATTGCGAGGAGCCGTTGGTCTCGAGTGATTTCAATGGCACAGCGGTCTCTTCCACAGTAGATGCCCTGTCCACCATGGTTATTGGTGATATGGTGAAGGTCCTTGCATGGTATGATAACGAGTTCGGGTATTCTAATAGGATGGTGGATTTGGCCATTCACATGGCTGAAAGTGAATAGCAATTTTTGGCAGACGAAAGGTAAGCTAGGATGACACAGAGGATAGCTCTGATCGCAGGGAACTGGAAAATGAATCTGTCAATCACAGAGGCCGTAGCCCTGGTTAGTACACTGCGGGATGAACTGAAGGGAACCAATAACCCCGAGGTATTGGTTGCTCCGCCTTTCACCACGCTTACAGCGGTGAGAGAAGTTGTAAAGGATTCCCCTATTATGCTTGGTGCCCAGAATATGCACTGGGAAGACGCGGGTGCCTTTACAGGGGAAATATCGGGGAGGATGCTGTTAGAAGTGGGCTGCACTCACGTGATTCTAGGCCATTCGGAGCGCCGACTCATTTTCCATGAAACTGATGAAATGATTGACAAGAAGGTCAAAAAGGCCTTCGAGGTCGGGCTCACACCAATTCTTTGTATAGGAGAAACCCTTGAGCAAAGAGAGGCGGGCAAAACATTTGATATATTGAGAGGGCAACTAGGCGGCTGTCTTGCAAGCTTTATTACACAGGGAGCACTCCCCAAGGGACTTATCCTTGCCTACGAGCCAGTGTGGGCAATAGGAACCGGCAAAACTGCTAGTCCCGAGCAAGCCCAAGAGGCCCATGAGTTTGTGAGGGGCTGGATTGAGCAGAAATTCGGGGACGAACAGGCCCTGGGTCTCCGCATATTGTACGGGGGAAGCGTGAAACCGGACAATATTTCATCCCTAATGGCCCAGCCGGATATTGATGGAGCATTGGTTGGCGGAGCAAGCCTCAAGGCTGAAACCTTCTTGGGAATAATACGGCACGAGGCCTAGGCGGCAGCCAGTATCTTTTTTGATTGCAAAATGTATTTTTTTAGATAAAATAAACAGTTCAGGAATAGGTAGCGAGCACCGTAGGGAGAACATAAATTGAAACCAATTCTATTAATTATTCATATTTTTGTGAGCGTTGCCCTAATCTTTATTGTGCTAATTCAAAAGGGTAAAGGCGCTGATATGGGGGCTGCATTCGGTGGCTCTAGTCAGGCCGTATTTGGCACGAGCACCGCGACTACTTTGCTTCACAAGGTTACTACTATCATGGCCATTGTATTCATGATGACTTCCCTTGGCCTCACCTTGTATATCGGCCGAGGACACGTCAGTTCGGTAATGGAGGGGGTAAAGCAGAAACAAGTGCCGGCGGCTGCAGAAAAGGCACCCGAAAAGCCGGCTTCGCAATCTAACCAAGGGTCTAATTAGAAACGTGCCGAAGTGGTGGAATTTGGTAGACACGCTATCTTGAGGGGGTAGTGGGCAACCGCCCGTGCGGGTTCAAGTCCCGCCTTCGGCACCAGTTCAATAGGATATTAGGTGAGGGGATTGTGACATGGGCACAATCTCCTCTTTATTTTAGCTTCACTATCGCAGTCGAAATTGGCCTTAACATATTTATGCATCATTGATATGTTTTTATGTATGAGAACTACGGTAGACATAGATGACAAACTTCTGGCGTTGGCCAAAAAGTATGCTGTTGATAAGAAAACCACTGTTAAAGCAGTGATCGAATCCGCACTTCGCAAAACTCTGCTCGAATCAAGCCAGCCTGGTCGTCCATTTCACCTGACATGGGAAAGATTTAAAGGTAAAAGGGTGCCCGGGGTTGATATATCTGATCGGGATTCTCTTTACGAAAAAATGGAAGGGCGGGTGTGATCGCCGTTGATACCAATATGTTTATATATGCTCACGGGGAAGAATTCCCACTCCATAAAAAGGCACTGAAAAAGATCAAAGAATTGGCTGAAGGCTGGGAGCCATGGTCGCCTCCTGTTTTTTGCCTGACAGAATTTCTGCGTATCGTTACCCATCCTAGGTTATTCTATCCTCCTTCAGACCTTCGAGATGCACTTGAAGTACTCAATAATTTGTTGAAAAGCCCGAGCTTGGTTCTTCTAAGACCAGGGCAAAACTTCTGGGCCTTTTTGAATGACATTGTGATGAAAGCAGATGCGCGGGGTAATCTCGTTTTTGATGCTCAAATCGTGGCGGTTTGCAAAGAATATGGGATTAGGGGTCTACTAAGCGAAGATCGTGATTTCACCAGATTTAAGGATATCACGCTGCACACCCTGTGACCTTCAATACCACCTCTGCGGTGATCAACGCTACATTTTCATAATAGATCTTTGGTCTATCGGGCGTCAAATCTGAGATTGCCAGAG
>Ga0190359_1001374_pt1 | contig 15305 bp, 14 predicted proteins | sample 48721823_MG_FD_161269 | JGI IMG/M metagenome (GOLD analysis project Ga0190359, IMG submission 161269) | Hydrothermal vent microbial mat bacterial communities from Southern Trench, Guaymas Basin, Mexico - 4872-18-2-3_MG | ecosystem: Environmental > Aquatic > Marine > Hydrothermal vents >... | reverse complement strand
AAGCCCGCCAGAGGCGGACAAGCCCGCCAGAGGCGGACAAGCCCGCCAGAGGCGGACAAGCCCGCCAGAGGCGGACAAGCCCGCCAGAGGCGGACAAGGGTTTGATTCCCCGCCCCTTGGGGCGTTAAGATGGTTTCCGATTGATACCCCCCTCCTTGCGGCGGGGAAGTTCATTCTCACGGACTGAAAGACAAACCCTTAGAGGATAAGACAGAGATCCGAGCTAACCCAGAGTTTTGTGTTTACATCAACTCGGTACAGGTGTTATTGAGGGTATGGTACTGTCCGGATCAAATTCGAAAAAGTCTCTTTGAGCAAGGGGAGTGTTCTTGATGTACCCGTGGTTGATAGTGGCATTCGTGGCCGGAGTTGTTGTTGCGTGGGTCCTATTGCAACGTGGCCGAGCCGCGCTACAGAAAGAGGCAGAAAGGCTTAAGGTTGATCTTGCCCAGTGTCAGGTCTCGCTACAAGCAGAGAAGGAGAAACTGGCATGGGTGGAGGATGCGAAAAGACAACTTGGTGATACTTTCAAGGCGCTTGCAAGCGATGAACTGGGAATAAAGGCTGAAAACCTTAAGAAGACAGCAAGGGAGGAACTTGGGACTCTAGTGGAGCCGCTCAAGGAGGAACTGAGCAAACTTGATATGTATGTCAGAGAGCTGGAGGGCAAACGCGAAGGGGCGTACTCCAAGCTGGGTACCCAGCTCGAGCTTCTCCAGGGTATGCAGGATTCCCTTAAAGAGCAAACAACCGTTCTGGCTCAGGCACTTAAATCCCCTACTGTGCGCGGCCGGTGGGGGGAGGTGCAGCTTCGGAGGGTCGTAGAGCTTGCCGGGCTCGCGGATCATGTGGATTTTGATGAACAGGCTTCAACCGAGTCAGGCCGCCCTGACATGATCGTGAGGTTGCCCCAGGGAGGGGTATTGCCAGTTGATGCAAAGGTGCCACTCGGCGCGTTTCTCGACGCAATGGAAGCGGAGGACGATCAGTCGCGGAAAAGCAGCCTGGTGTTACATGCCAAGGCACTCCGGGCTCGAGTTAGAGATTTGAGCCAGAAAGCATACTGGGAACAGTTCGAGACAGCCCCCGAGTTTGTGGTGATGTTCGTTCCGGTCGAGGCCTCTCTGGGAGCTGCTTTTCAACAAGACCCTGAACTGTTTGAGTATGCAATTGAAAACAGAGTCCTCGTGAGCTCCCCTGTTGTGTTGTTTGCGCTGCTTAAGGCAATAGCCTATGGGTGGCAACAACAGCGGATTGCTCAGAATGCGGCGAACATTGCGGAACAAGGGAAAACGCTTTATGATCGGGTTGCCAAGTTTGTCGACCACTTGGCAGGCATGGGTGCATCTCTTGAGACCTGTGTCAGGAAGTATAACGAGGCAATTGGCTCGCTTGAACAACGTCTTCTACCCGCAGCCAGACGGTTCAAGGAAATGGGTGTGGCAGTCAAGGAGATTAGATCACCAGGTCATATGGAAGTAAGCCCACGCCCACCGTCAGTACCGAACGAGAAAGATGAAGCCTCGGACTGAGTGATCACCTTCCCTTTTACGCCCGTGAATTTGGTATGGGGCTTACGAAAGTTCGGTTCTGGCACTATTTTTGGGGAACTGGGTTGGGCATTATTGTAAAAAGGAGATAGTTTATGATTGGCGGTAAAGACTACGTTGCTTTCCTGGGTCCTTACCAGTTAAAGGTGGAAGAGGGGTTTAAGGAGATAGAGGAACAGAAAATTATAGCTAGAATCTGGTCGCATGATTACACGGTATGGAAGCCTGATCCTGAGGAAATTACCAATCGCCTTGGGTGGCTCCACAGCCCTAAAACAATGCTAGAGGAAGTTCCGAGAATCCGGAACTTTGTTAATGACGTGCAAAAGGAAAATTACAGGAACGTCTTGCTCATGGGTATGGGCGGGTCAAGCCTGGCACCCGAAGTTTATCGCTCTATTTTTGGGGTAAAGGAGGGCTACCTTGATCTAGCGGTTCTGGATAGCACAGACCCCGGTGCAGTCCTGGACAAGAAGGAGCTAGCTGGCAAGGAAAAGACTCTTTTTGTCGTGTCTACAAAATCAGGAGGCACGGCTGAAACTCTCTCTTTTATGAAATATTTTTATAACTTTGTGGCTGCCAGAGACGGGCTGAAGAATGCAGGCAAGAGCTTTTTGGCAATCACTGATCCAGGAAGTAATCTTGAGTCAATTGCCAAAGCGCTCGGGTTCAGGGAAGTCTTCCTCAACGACCCAAACATTGGGGGCAGATACTCTGCGCTCTCGTTTTTCGGAATGGTTCCTGCTGGGCTGATCGGCATGGAGCTGGAAACCCTTCTGGAAAATGCAGGCAAAGTGGCTTCCAGTTTAGAAAAATCTTCTAAGCTGGGGCGCAAAGACATGGCTGCATGGCTGGGTGTCGCCATGGGTAAGCTCGCGAGCATGGGCAGAGACAAACTTACACTGGTAATTTCTCCCTCGGTTTCAGCATTTGGTGCATGGCTGGAACAACTGATAGCTGAAAGTACAGGTAAAGAAGGGAAGGGTATCCTGCCGGTCTACGGTGAAACTCTGGCTCCCCCGAGCGCATATGCCAAGGATAGGTTCTTTGTTTACCTGCGACTGGACGGAGACGGTGCTCATGATCGAGGAATTAGGGCTATTGCTGAAGCTGGAATGCCTGTTGTACAGATTAAGATATTAGACCCATATGAGCTTGGAAGTCAGATCTTCATATGGGAAATAGCTACTGCAATTGCAGGAAAAGTTCTAGGTATTAACCCCTTTGACCAGCCTAACGTAGAATCTTCCAAAGCACTGACGCGCGAATTGATAGCCAGATTTCGGAAAGAGGGTAAACTCCCTGAACCGGAGATAACATTCAGGTCGGATAATATCTCCGTATATACCGATACCAAGACAGAAAACCTTGCTCAGGCCCTTTCCTCTTTCATGAATAAGGCTAATCCGGGAAAGGGCGAAGCACTGGGGCGCAGCTATGTTGCGATACAAGCTTATCTAAAGCCAAGTGAGGAAAATTACTCTCTTTTAAGAAAGCTGCGAACAAAGCTTCAGCTTGCTTATCGCATGGCAACCACTCTCGGGTTCGGGCCCCGCTTCCTGCACTCTATGGGACAGCTTTATAAGGGTGATGCTGGGCACGGACTTTTTATTCAGATTACCGGTGATATGCCCGTTGACCTGCCCATTCCCGATGAACCGGGGAAAGAAGAATCATCTATTAGCTTCGGGGTGTTGAAAATGGCGCAGGCCCTTGGCGATCGGCAGGCTCTTATCGACAGGGGGCGGAAGGTAATCAGGTTCCATCTGGAAACTGACACCGTGGCAGGATTGAAAAAGTTGATAGAGGCCGTTGGCTAAGTCCCTTGATTCACAAGTCCTGGGGCGTCTTATTCACTCCCCATTCGGCCCGGGCTAAAGGCCGAGGGCAGGACAATAATGAAGATAGCGAATCATAACAGCTTTGTACTGGCAGGAGATATTGGAGGGACAAAAACAAGCTTAGGGATTTTTGCTTGTGGGAATAGAAGACCCAGACAAGTACTTGTTGAAAGTTGGCCCAGCAGGGATGCCCCAAACCTTGAGTGGATCGTGGAGCGCTTTTTACAAAAGCATAGCTATGCTTTAAAAAGTGCCTGCTTTGGCATTGCAGGGCCCGTCGTAAGAGGAAAATGTAAAACGACTAATTTGCCTTGGGAGGTTTCTGAACATCGGCTCAAAGAGCGCTTTGGATTCAACCAAGTAAAGCTGATTAATGACTTGGCTGCTACAGCAAGGGCTGTTCCATTGTTGCATCACCGAGAAGTGGCTTCAATAAACAGACGCCGGTCAAGGGAAGAAGGCAACATGGCCATCCTGGCCCCCGGAACAGGTCTTGGAGAGGCTATAGTGGTCAGTTACGGAGAAAGCCATATCCCGATTCCCTCTGAAGGCGGCCACATTGATTTTTCACCTGCAAACGAGCAGGAGGTAAAGCTATGGGTCTACCTCCGGAGGCGCTTCGGGCATGTAAGTTTTGAGAGAATTGTATCAGGTCCGGGCCTTGTTAACATTTATTCCTGGCTGCGGGCTACCAAATATCGGAGTGAGCCCCAGTGGCTTAGAAATGCGTTCAAGAAGGGAGATCATGCCAGAGTAATTGCCGAGACCGCACTGGCCAAAAAAAACCGTGCTTGTGAGCAGGCCCTCAGAATTTTTGTGTCCATCCTGGGAAGAGCGGCTGGTAACCTTGCTCTGACTGTGATGGCAACAGGCGGTGTATTCCTTGCAGGCGGGATACCACCTAAAATCCTGCCAGCGTTGCGCGAACAGCATTTCTTAAAATCTTTCACGGATAAAGGGCGGTTTGAGGAGCTCCTAAGAAAAATTCCTGTAAGGGTAATTCTAAATCAGAAGGCAGCTTTGCTCGGTGCTGCAAGATGCGCGTGCGAGAGATGATTTCGTAGCGTTTTCCCCTTCAGCCTTCTACCCGCCACGAGACCCGCGGGTAAACCTTCAGGCTATCGGCCTGAGTAGTTACAAACAAGCTAGGATATTGTTGAAGGAAATTCTTTGTCTTTTGAGGAGAACATGAGCCCGGGTCAAAGTGTACAAGGGGATCGCTTGATTGTTTTTGGTCGGTATCCAGTGCCAGGAAAAACCAAGACCCGCCTGATTCCTGTTCTTGGGAAGGCAGGCGCAGCAGAACTTCAGCGTGAAATTGCTGAAAAAGTCCTTTGAAAGGCCCTGGCTTTTGCTTCGGAATCTGGGGCAGAAATAGAGTTTTGCTTTGAGGGCGGAGACGAGAAGAAAATGAAGCAATGGCTGGGCCAGGGAATCCTTTATACCAATCAGGGTGCGGGCAATCTGGGATACCGCATGGAAAAAGCATTCTTGCGAGCGTTTAATAGCGGCTCTCGCCGCGTCGTGTTGTTCGGTAGCGACATCCCCGGTCTCACAAGAGATCATTTTTCAAAAGCCTTTACCCCGTAGGAATGCCCCGTGCGAAATTCCACAGGGTTTACTTTGTGCGCAGGATTTTAGCGCACGGCAGGGTTGCGCTTGTCGCCAAGGAGGTTCTTAGTGTGGTGGAATTTTTCCCGAGGCTTCTCCCAAGACAGCTAGATGAGGCAGGTGCTGTGCGGCTCCAGAGAATTATGGAAGGAATGGGTTTCTCTTTCAGGCTTGGAGCCAGGACCCGGGAAGTGACCGGAGGTGAGGGGGTTAGAGGGGTGAGACTTGAAAGCGGAGAGACTTTAAGTGCGGGAATGGTCATAATCTCCGCAGGTGTGCGATCAAATCTTGAAATGGCTGAGGCCATGCGCCTTGATCATGACAGAGGCATCAAGGTTGAGGAGCGCATGATGACATCAAGGCTTGAGATATACGCAGCAGGAGACGTGGCCGAGTTTAAAGGGATGACCTATGGTATTTGGCCTGCTGCCATGGAGCAGGGCTGGGTGGCCGGAGCCAACATGGGAGGCGGCGATCTTCGCTACGAGGGAACCACCATGGCTAACACGCTTAAAGTTGCTGGAATTGATCTGGCCTCTGCAGGAAATATAGATGCTGAAGACAAACTGGAATCAAGGGTGGTCACAGACGAGAACTCATACAAAAAGATAGTGATAGAAAACGATCGCATCGCTGGCTGCATAATGCTGGGGGATACAAAAGATTTCAGCAGAATCACAAAAATGATGTCTGAAAAGCAAGACGTCTCCCAAATAAAGGACCAGGTTCTATCCGGATGATTCGTGAGCAAAAATACTGCTTTGCTCTAAGTGTCATAGGTACCTGGCAAAGGAAAGCAGGTTTTTGTTTACTCGAAGCTGAAAGGAAGGCTGAGTGAGTTCGCTCCCTCTGCCTTGAAAAGGAATATAGACGAGAAGGAAGCTTCTGGGCTTAAAGTCAATTTCGGGCAGCCTAGGCAAGAGAACCTTCTGTGGCTTCATAAAACTGGCTAGAATAATTTTGAGGTTGTCCACTGCTTCTCGTACCGGCAGGGTTACCGGATATATCTCCCCTTCAGGAAGCTCTGGAATTACCTCGTCTCTTGGCTGAAAAAGGGTAAGATTCCGGGAAAAACGGAGCATATCCTGAGGCCTGATTTTGAAAGCAGGGCTCCAGAACCAAAAGGGCTCTTTTTCCCATCCTTCTTGTATAACCTTGGGAAGGTTGGAAACTCGGATCAGGTCTGCATAGGAATCGATGTCCATGCCTGTTACCTGTGTTCTTATTCGATAAAAGGGCAGGTAGGTGGCATTGTTGGCACTCAGAGGAAGGGAGCCGAATTTCATTCTGGTGAAGCCTTTTTTCCCTGCTAGCCAAACTGAGTCACAATTCTTGCAGTTTAGTGCAAGCGAGTCCCGGGCTCCCTCCAAATCCCAGCCACAGTTGGGGCAGAGGGCTGGGACAAATTTGATTTTCCACTTGGTGCGATCAGAAGGCATGTTTTCTATGTCAAAGTCTTGCGGCAGCACGGGAGAGACAGGCCTTTTCAGGATGGCATCGTATATTCTTCCATCAACGTAGAAAGGTGAAAAGATCAGGCTCATAGTTTCACCCAGAAAATTTCGGGCAAAAACAGGCTCGGGCAATGAAGAGCTAAACCTTTTTTCAACAAGGTGAAGCGCCTCATGATAAGGGAGGCTTGGTTTTAGAAAGCGCGCTCTGTCTTCTTGAGATGCAAATCGGAGCTTCAGGGTCTGACTCCGTAGACCCAGGGAGACCGGGAAATAGGAAGACAAGATTCCCTGGTGGCTGATGTCCACAATTCTTTGTCTTATTCCGCCCGATGTGCACGAGAAAAAACAGCCCTTGAATCGCCAGTAGGGTAGGAATATCAGAGACTTGCCCCCGGGAGAGCTGTGCGGAAACATGTAGCGGAAGAAATCAGGGCTTAGAAGGTAAGATTTGACCCGGCAATACTGGCAAGTGAAAAGATGGTCAGTCTCTTCCAGTATGGCAGGGGCGCCACACTGGGGACACTGGTGTTCGATTAAGAAACTAGAGCTTTTCACCGCACTGATTGCAATAGACCGAGTCGCTTAGATTTTCGCTCCCGCAATGGGGGCAGAGCTTGGGCTTTGGCTTGTCCTCTGCGGCATGCCCGCAGCGAGGGCAGAACTTGGCATTCGGGGGCAGATTTTTGCCGCAATTGAGGCATTTCTTGAATACCAGTTGCTGATGCCCGCAGTGGGGGCAAAACTTTGCCGTGGCAGGCATCGGGTTGTGGCATTCCCCGCACAGGACTGTCTCAGGCGGGGAAGATTGTGGAGCCCCGGGTTTTGTGGCGCCGAAATACTGCGCGAACATGGCGGGCATCATGATCCCCATGCCCATGCCCATTCCGGAAGCAGCCCCCCCTTCGGATTCTGAAGCTTTCTCCATAGCCATTGCCGCTTTCATCTGCATGAGTTTGTTCATGTCGCCGAATACACCCATACGCGAGCGATCGTCAATGGCCTTTTGAACTTCAGGTGGAGGGGTGATCGCATTGACATAGAGGTGGCTCAAGCCCAGTCCAAAGCGGCTGAAATCATCCTGGAGCCGCTTGGCAAGACCGTCTGAAAGCTCATCATATTTGGCCGGAAGGTTAAGAATGGAATCAATAGTTTCCCCCATGTAGTCGTTGAACCTTGAAACAATAACCCGGTTCAGGTACTCTTCAATCTCCTGTGTGGAGTATATACCCTGCGTTCCGACCAGGCTGTTGATAAACAGAAGCGGCTGCATTACCTGGATATTAAAGACACCAAAAGCACGCAACCTGATAAGGCCGAGCTCAGAATCCTTGAAGGCGACAGGATCCCTGGTTCCCCACTTGAGGTTGGTGAAAACCTTCAAATTCAAAATATAGACTTCGGCTCTCAGGGGACTTGAAAGACCCCACGGAATGGCGGCAATTTTAGTCAGGATGGGAATATTAGCTGTCTTAAGAGTGTGTCTGCCGGGGCCAAAAGCTTCTACCGCCTTTCCCTGGTAGAAAAACACTGCAGCCTGACTTTCCCTTACGGTTAGTTGCGCACCGTATTTAATCTCCCCTGAGCCTTTTTCAGGGATCCGGTGCACAAGCTCTTTGCCTGACTCATCAAACCATTCGATGACTTCCAGAAAAACAACATTATTTTTGCCCATAAGATTTTTCTCCTGTTGAATAGAACCCGGCAGCCCGAAATACAGGGCCACAAAAATATTGCGGGTTCTCCAGATAAGCTCCATTAATTTTAAATTATAATAATATAGAAAAATGAAATTTAAGTCAATTAGAAATGCAACACATTAGCGGTCGAAGTCAACGCTGCTGATCATGTCTTGATAAGTAATCAGGGACTCTCAATTTGGGTTGATTTGGCAAAATTAATTGTTTATTTTCAAAACAATCATTACCCTCTAGCTAGGAGACGCAGTCAGAAAGGATACTATTGGTTGTGAGTATAAGTGAAAAGATAAAGAATCATCTTATGCCTCAAGCATCTAGTTTGAAGGTAAAGGATGTGCGGATTGGCCTTGGTTATACTGCCGTTATGCTCGCCAATGGTCAAACAGGCGTTGCCTTCACCTTTCATGACGGCATGAAAAAGGGATGCACCATTTTCTCCGGTCGTCATCCGCTGGCCGGATGCAATGCTTCGGACCTTCTGGCGTATCTTGGTTCAAAGGATAGAGTGGAAATGGCGGTAGCTTTGGCCACCGCAAATGCTATTGCCAATAAAATGAACGCCGGTTTTGTAGGGGGAGACACGTTGGAACACGTCCCTATTAATCCGGGCGATCGAGTGGGAATGGTGGGATATTTCGGGCCGGTTCTTCCAAGGCTTAAGAAAAAAACATCATCAATCCTTGTTTTTGAACAAATAAAAAAGGTAGGCGGGGATATTTTTCCAGAAGAAGACGCTTACCTGATGTTACCTGAATGCGATGTGGCCTTGATCACATCTACCTCGATACTGAATCATACAATTGATCGCCTTCTTGAGAGCGTCAAGGGGTGCCGTGAAGTTGTGCTCCTTGGCGCTTCTACACCTCTTTTGCCGGAGATCTTTGAAAATACTGCTGTTACTTTTCTCTCAGGTATCATTGTGACCAGGCCGGAGGAGATACTGCGCATTGTGAGCGAGGGGGCGGGCATGCGGCACTTTAAGAACAACGTGAAGAAAGTTAACGCCCGGGTAAAGAGGGCTATCGGCCAGGGCTGAACTTGAGCAGGCGGGTTTGACAAGTGATGAAACAGGAAGAGTTGAAAAACAGTATTGTTGAGATAATCGGTGAGTCTAATTTTGAGTGGCTCGCAAAGCGATTTTCAAGGGAGACAAAATTAGAAGACGTCCCTGACGAGATTGTAGAGCGAATCAGCTCGGTTAATATAACCCTGAGAGACTATGCGGGAGACAGCAATGCTGTTACCGCAATTGCGCTTATCACGTTTTCATACATGATGGCAGGGAAGGTGCAAGAGGCGAAACATGGACCCAACGATATTGCCCTGGTGAAGGTCCTGTTCAAGAATGAGCGTTCCAGGAGAAAAGGAGAGCCTATTTCCAGGCACAGAGCATGGGGTTTACCCCTTTTTGAATTGATCACCGGTGAGGTGGGTGAGAAGATAAGGTCACTAAAACTGATGGCAAATCGAGGTTAAAAGAGTCTTTTGACAAAGGTAGATGCGTTTGGTAGGGTGTGCTCGGGTGCTTTCCTTGGTGAGTACCTAATGAATGGCTGAAGTGGCGTGAAATCCTTTTACATATCTTTTTCATAAGAGTTGTTTATAAATGGCCCAGCTGGCTTTTATTAGCGATAGAAACCGCGAAAGGTACCTTAAAATCGTAAGACCCATTGCAAAGTTCCTTGGCAGGGCTGGCGTCCACCCTAATATCCTTTCGATGACAGGACTGGTTTTGAGCGCTGCGGCAGGGCTTTTTTTCAGCCAGGGCTCGTTTTTCTGGGCTGCCTGGATTGTTGTGCTTGCAGGCATATGCGATACTCTGGATGGCCAGATAGCGAGAGAAAACAATAAGCGTAGCAACTTTGGTGCTTTTTTTGACAGCACCCTGGATCGGTATGGAGACATGTTTTTTTTCATCGGTCTCGCCTATTTTTTTTCCGGGGGCAAAACCTTCTTTCTTTTCCAAGTCGTGGAGACGAAAACAGGACCGAGTCCTTGGACAGTTCTGGTTATAATTCTGGCCATAGCCGGCTCATTTATGGTCAGCTATACGAGGGCGCGGGCAGAAGGCCTTGGTGTTGAGTGCAAGGAAGGGGTTATGCAAAGGCCTGAGCGTATAACCCTGCTTGTGATAGGATCTTTGCTGGGCACTGTTCCTGTCGTAGGTATTTTGCTCTTAAAACTTACCCTTATTGTGCTGGCCGTAACTTCAAACTTGACCGCCATTTACAGGATATTTTTCATCCGAAATAGCCTCCAGACTGAGAACCCCGCAAAATGAAAGACGAGCTCGTATGCCCACACTGCGGAAAGGTGATGACAAGGTATCGCAATCCTTTCCCTACAGTAGATATTATTATAGAAATCCAGGGCGGAATTGTGCTTATCAAGCGGAAGAACCCTCCATTCGGCTGGGCGCTCCCCGGAGGGTTCGTGGACTACGGTGAAAGCCTGGAGCACGCTGCGCTCAGAGAAGCCAAAGAGGAAACCTCACTGGATGTGGAGATTGTTTCCCAGCTTGGTGCTTACTCGGACCCGGACAGAGATCCCAGGTTTCACACGATTTCGTTTGTGTTCGTGGCAAAAGCCAGCGGGCAACCGCGAGCAGCAGACGATGCAGCGGAGATCGGGGTTTTTGGCAGGGCGTCCATTCCGAGAGATCTAGCTTTCGACCACGCAAGAATCCTTGAGGATTACTTCAAAACATGCCCTCCAAGAAGTTAAAGTTAGTGGCCCGTATAGCCATTTTGTTTGTGCTTTTCATAGTCTCCCTTGCTGTTCTTGCAAACTACCTCATTCAAAGGCCTTCTGTTCAGAAGGCATTTCTAAAAAAAATCTCGGATCTCAGCGGGTTCGATATCAAGGCTAACCGCCTTGGTCTGGATTTTCGACACGGTGTGGGGATTGTTGCCGATCAACTTGAGGCAATATCGAGGAAGAAAGAGGCAAAAATTAGAGCATCCAGGGTACGCATTGTCTTACGGCCGAGCCAAATCATACGAGGGCGATTTGAGCCCACGCGGATATATGTGACTAGCCCGGACCTCGATCTCGCAATTGGTAGGAAAGGTGTTTTTCCCAAGGGCGGAGGTGCGCTTCGATCCGGGTTATTGGCGCTGTTTTGGTATCCCGGTCTTCGGGTTTTTTCCGTGCAAGAGGGTCGGGTGAAGGTAAAAGAATTGCCCTATTTGCTTGACCGCCTCAATATTAGCATTCGATCTCGGGGTGAGCAGAGCGGATGGCTTTTGCTCAACTCGATCGGAGAGATCAGCCATAGGAGCGAAAAAGCTCTTTTCCGCTTAAGGAGCAGCATTGTCCTGGAACCTGAAAAACACAGTTTTTCCTTAAAAGAAGCATTGCTCGACCTGGAGGATTTTCCAATAAGGTGGGTTCAATGGCCAAAGAGCCTGGAGCCGATAAAAGGGAATTTAAAAGCGACTATTAAGGTCAGGGGAAGTAAAAGAGGAGCTCTAAGGGCAGAGGGGGAGATAAAAACAAACGCACTGCGTTTCCAGATCCTTTCTTCTTCACGCAAGAAAACCATTTCGCTCCCCTTTATGGCGCTCAGTTTTCAATCCCTGCTTGGAGCAGGGGAAATAAGTGTCCCCTCCATGACCCTGCAGGCTCCAGGTTTGTTCCTTTCAGGCTGCCTAAGCCTTGACCTAAGGGAGAATAGAAATCCGCATCTGTCTTTCAACGCAAGAAGCAATTTCATGGAACTCAGCATATTTAAGAAATATTCACCAACAATTTTTTTCCCTGAATGGTTGGAAAAAAGACTTTTCCCACTTCTTAAATCAGGGGAAGTCCGCATGGAGGAGCTCTCCTTACAGGGAAGTCTCCGCCAACTTCAGAACCTTGGATCAGCTGAGAATCAGGGGCTTTTTGCTGTGAAATTTGAGTGCAGGAACTTCGGCATAGGAGGTCCGGGTATCAAAGAACCATTCAAGAAGGTATCTGCTAGCGTGAGTTGGGAGAAAGGGGTTTTCAGGATTTCTGATCTCAAAGCCGGTTTTGGCAGCTCCTTGATAAAAGATGGAGGCCTTGAGGTAAAGGACATCAGTGCTGAGAAACCCACTTTCAATGCCGCACTTAACGGGGCTTTCGAGATAGGTGACCTCCTGGATCAAGCAAAGTCGAAGCTAATGCCCCTTGCCCTGCGCACTCGCATTAAGGCAGCGTGGAACATTTCAGGCCATCTTGATTGCAAAGCCGGCTTTTCCTACAAGAAAGGTTGGAAGTTGCCCCTTATTACACAAGGCGCATTCAATTTTCTAAACTTATCAATCAACGAGAAAAAACTTCTCTTGCCTTTAATTCTTAGAAACATTGAGGTCCAAATCAGGCAAGGGATTTCTCCATCGTTTAGAGGTAGCGGCGCATGGGGAAATACTACTTTCAAGGCATCAGGTTCTTTTACTGCAACAAGATCCGGATTTAGCTTCAAAAAAGCGGAAATCTCAGCATCGCTGGATGCAAACCAGATAATGTCTTCATTTTATCCCCGGCTTCCATGGAGCTTTGGGGCACGAACGCCCTGCCTGGTTTCCGTCACCCGAGAAAATACAAAGTGGTATTTGAGAGGCAAGATTGGTCTTGATTCTCTGGCCCTGAAAGCTCCTTACTTTTCAATAAAACCAACCGGCAAAGAAAATAGCGTTTCTTTTGAAGCAGCCTTAGTACCCCATGAAGAGCTCAAAGTTGAAAAAGCCTTGCTTGCGTTTAATAAATCCTTCCTAGAAATCTCAGGGCGCTATAGCTTCCGTTCTCCAAAAAAGAGCACTGTAGTGCTCAGCGCGCCACGCGTTGACATTAAGGACATTGGCCTTGGTTTCAGCAAAGGAATCTTATTGAAGCGAGGAATCATCAAAGGACACCTTGAGGCCGGCTTCTATGGAGGGAGGCTCCAGAGGTTTGAGGGGGTCGCAGAAGGCAAAGATCTCGGCTTTGCACTTATGCCCATTTCCTCCCCTGTAAGAGATTGCAATTTTTCTTTAAAGTTCTCAGACAAGAAAATCTCAATTAAGTCCCTAAAAATGAGGATTGGCAGAAGCATCGCACGAATCAGTGGTGAACTCGAGCGTAAGGAGACTCTAAGCGGGCGCATTCTGGTGTCCTTCCCCTTTTTTGATGAAAGAGACTTTTCTCTTCAGAAAAGCTCTGTACCCGAAAACCAAAAATCGTCCCGCATGCAAGCCCTTGCAGGCATGCTTAATCAGGCGGATATATTTGTTGAGCTAGGGATTTTAACGGGTGAATGGAAAAAACTGGCATTTGGTCCTGTGAAGGTAGATGCAAACATTAAGAAAGGGGATATCTTCATCCAGAAATCAAAGATTAGAGTTGATCGCTGCCTTCTTAATATAACAGGTCATATAAAAAGCAAGCCCGAGAGAGAAATAGCATTTCTTGGTGATGTTAAGGTGTCAGGCCAGCCTATTGAGAGGCTCTTTCAGGGGTTTGAAATTCAAGACAAGTACCTGACCGGAAACCTCTTGATGGAGGCTCTTGTTTACTCCAAAGGCAAGGACAGGGGAGAGTTGCTCTCAGCTTTGGCTGGTGCGGCGAATGTGGAGTTGACGCATGGTGTCATACGGAAATCCAACGTGCTGATACGAATTCTTGATTTGTTGAGTCTTCAAAAGCTCTTCAGGAAAGCACCTCCCGATATTACCACTCAGGGCTTTCTCTTTGATTCCATCAAGGGCCACATCACCATTGAAAACGGAGTGCTGCGAACAGAGAAAATGGTCATGAAGAGCCCTGTTTTTAACGCTGTGGGCACGGGAAAACTAGACCTCGTGCATGGCATGGTTGACCTTGATTTGGGTATTCATCCCTTGGGTACCGTGGATGCCCTTGTCAGCAAGGTACCACTGGTTGGCTACATCCTGACAGGTGAGGGGAAATCTCTGCTAACATACTACTTTGAAGTGAAGGGCCCAATGAAGAATCCGGATGTCCAGTACATACCTTTCAAGAACCTTGGAAAAGGAGTGGCCGGAGTCTTGAAACGCCTGTTTCTGTATCCTGTAAGGATTTTTGATGATATTGGAAAAGTGATCAAGAATATCCCAGCCCAGGAAGCTCCCATGACTCAAGAAAACCGTTGATGTGTTAGTTTGAAGCAGTATTTTTTCGAAACCGGCTCAGGAATTCCCTTAGCCCTGGCCGAACATATATGCTACCCAGATCAAAACGGCTCAGAGCTGCTCCAAGGGCTTCAACCTTTTCCTTGGTGGAGGCTTTGGAATTGATGATAAAGAAGTGACGGTCTTTCACACGGCACAATCCCCCGGTTGAAAGGGAGCCTTCTCCTGTAAAACGCTCATAGCGCACTTCGATAGAAAGCTTGTCGGCCAGGTCCTCAAGTTGCTCAAGGATAGCCTTCTCGTGATAGTCCGAAGCCTTTTGTGTTTTCTTGGTACCCATTTCAGCTCCCTAGCTAGTTTCCCTCCATAAATGGCTATTCTTCGAATTGGAAACTAGCTGGTGCCCAAAATTCATTTGTGGATGGGGACTACTCAACCCGACGTCCGCAGTATGGACAGTAGGCAAAATCCGAATCAAGGGGTACAGCGCAGTGAGGGCATATTTTCTGTCTCCCGGGCCCCCTGGATATCTCCTCACCGAACTCGCTGAAAGCGCGCCCACAGCTTTGGCACTCCAGGTAGGGTGTTCCTTTCTTGACCCTCAAAAGAGGGAGAAAAAAAATCGAAATATAGTGATCTATCCTTACCATTCGAGCCTCAGCCATCCCGCAAGATGGGCATACCCTTGGTTGAGTATCCATGATCACCCTTTTAGGCTGAATGCCGCCGATGAAGAAAAACATGGCCAACCCCCTGTGACATAATCATGAATAGGAAATCATCGGCTCCTTGCTCTACTGCTTTTGACGGCAGAGACAGGGATGATTTAGGCAAGTATGGCTGATTTATTTATAATCCTGCATGTCTCCGACATCAAGCCAAAAAGCTTGGGGCTGCTTTTGTATTGGGTAAAAATATGATAATAAAAAATAAATTTTTCGGACATTGCTCGCAAACCTTGGAGTTATGTTTTGAGAGGGCCAACTTGAGATACCCTCAGCGGAGAAAGGGAGGTGAGGAAAGTGGGAAGAACAGGAATCGTCAGGCACAAAAAATACAT
>Ga0190359_1001373_pt1 | contig 15310 bp, 10 predicted proteins | sample 48721823_MG_FD_161269 | JGI IMG/M metagenome (GOLD analysis project Ga0190359, IMG submission 161269) | Hydrothermal vent microbial mat bacterial communities from Southern Trench, Guaymas Basin, Mexico - 4872-18-2-3_MG | ecosystem: Environmental > Aquatic > Marine > Hydrothermal vents >... | reverse complement strand
TTATGTCCACATTTTCGTCAAATACCGTAAGTCTCCCCTTTGCTTTCCCCATCCTTATAAACATTTTTACAGTTTCTCCATCTATTTCATTGAATTCTGCCTCTTCGTTTATAAGTGAATCCCACTTTGCTCCCTTCAGAAAAAATTCTCTTAATCTTTCAGGTTTCATTTCCCTTGTAGTATTCCCTACCCTTTCATAATACTTTCCCTCAAAAGAAACAGGGATTTTTGATTTCTGAACAGATATTTTTAAAACCTTCTTTCCTTCTAATTCCTCTATTTCAATATCAGGGTGAATCCCGAGTTTTCCAGTTATCTTTTCTGTAATCCTTTCAAACTCTTTGTTTGATAGGTCAATTCCTTTTGTTTCCCCATCTTTTGATATTCCTATTACTACAGTTCCTCCTTCTGTATTGGCAAAGGCAGAAAGGTCTTTTAATACCCTGTCTCCAAATTTTTCCTTGTAATCAATATTCTTATGTTCAAGGGACTTATCCATCTCGCATCTCCCAACCCAATGCTTTGAAAACCTCTTTTACCTTCCGGGTCAGTTCTTCTTCCTCTTTTAGTAACCTGGCTAATTCTTTTGAATATTCCTTCATCTTCTCCTCAAATGGCACACCGTCATCTTCAATCTTTATGCCAACATATCTTCCCGGTGTGAGCACATAACCATTCTTTGCTATTTCTTCAATGGTTGCGACTTTTGCAAAGCCAACCTCGTTTATTTTCTCCTCATCTTCTCCTGCCTCAAACATTCTGAATTTTTCAACCATCTTTGTTATATGCTCATCTGTGAAAACAACCTGTCTTCTTGAAATTGACTTGAACAACTTTTTGGCATAAATGAACAAGACCTTGCCCTTCATGTGTTCAGGTCTGGACTTCCTCAAAAACCATAGGGAGACAGGAAGAGAAACCGTGTAAAACAACTTAGGTGGAGTGGCAATTATCCCATACACCAGGCCATCTTCAATTATTTTCTTTCTGATTTCCCCTTCTGCTCCACCTCCAGATAGTGCTCCGTTTGCCATAACAAACCCGGCTTTCCCCTCTGGAGAGAGATGGTAAATGTAATGCTGAATCCATGCATAGTTTCCGTTGTTATCAGGTGGAATACCATATTTAAATCTCGGGTCTTCCGGTTTTACCTTATCTGCACCCCATCCGCTATCATTGAATGGAGGATTTGATACAACATAATCTGCCCTTAAATCCGGAAATTTATCCTCGTGATAAGAATCACCTATGCGGATATCTCCTTCAGCATTACGAATGGCAAGATTCATTTTTGCTATTTTCCAGACAAATTCCTTGGATTCCTGTCCATAAATGGCAAGTTTTGCCTTTTCTCTTCCCTCTCTTTCAAGTTTTTCAAGAGCAGAAACAAAAAATCCTCCACTGCCACACGCAGGGTCAAAAATTCTTCCGTCATTGACATCAAGTATTTCCACAATCAACTTCGTTAGACTTCTGGGTGTATAAAACTCCCCTCCCTTTTTCCCTTCCGCCTCGGTAAATTTACCAAGAAAGTATTCATAAATCCTGCCAAATATGTCCTTTTTCTTATGGTCGGTTCCAAACTCAATTGATGAGAAAACATTTATAAGGTAGGCAAGGTCATCAGGACTGAGATTAACTTTTGTATAAATTTTAGGTATAACATCTTTCAATTGACGGGGATACTCCCTTTCCAGAATCTCTATTGCATTATCCAGAATTTCACCAATGTTAGGCTGATTTGCATGGGTTTTTATATATTCCCAGTTAGCTTTTTCGGGAATGTAAAGCGTTCCATCGGCTAAATAGGCATCTCTATCTTCAAGCAGAATGTCCTTATAGTCATCAGGAAGGTTCTTTGATTCCCTGAACAAAATGTCCTTCTTTTTTTCTTCAAAGGCAAAGGAAATATACCTGAGAAAAATCATTCCCAGAACTACGTATTTATACTCATGAACTTCAACCTTTTTCCTTAATTTATCCGCAGCTTTCCAGAGTTTTTCTTCAAAATTTATATCTTTTTCGGTCAACACAACCCCTTTCTATTTATAAAATTTTGACATAAAAGCCCTGTGAATTTATTTTATCATCAAAATTAAAAACGTCAAGCAAACTTTCTCTATTTAACAGGAAAGTATATACGGATTGAGGAAATTTTTATAAGGTTTATTGAAATCATTTTAACTTTCTGTATAATCCCGAAAAAGGAGGTGTTCAATGATAAAAAAGGAAGCAACCTGTGGTCAGGAAGCAAAGAGTGATTGCATTGTCACTGTTCAACCCTCTGATACCCTGGAGATAGTCGTGAAGAGTAAACTCCAGAAATTATACGGAAAAGCAATCCAGAAAACTGCTGAAGAAATGGCAGAGAAATTGGGTATGGAAAAAGGGAAAATCCTGATAAACGATTTTGGTGCCCTTGACTGGGTTCTCCGTGCAAGGATTGAATGTGCCATAAAAAGGGCAGAGGAGGAGGCATGAAGGACAGAATAAGAAGGTCAAGGTTATATATCCCAGGTAACAATCCATCCATTATGCAGAACATAGCAGTCTTTGGTGCTGACACAGTGATTCTTGACCTTGAGGATGCGGTTGCTCCTCCAGAAAAGGACGCTGCAAGGATACTGGTGAAGTACTGTCTTGAAAATGTCGACTTTGGAAGAACAGAGAGGGGTGTGAGGATAAATCCACTCAACACACCCTTTGGTAAAAAAGACCTTGATATGGTTCTTTCAAGCAATGTTGAACTCATATTCCTTCCCAAGACAGAGTCTGCTGAGGATGTCAAAGAACTATGTTCACTGATTGGTGACAGGGAGATATGGATTTCTCCCATCATAGAGACTGCAAAGGGAGTGTTAAATGCTTACGAGATTGCCAGTGCAGACCCAAGGGTTGTTATGCTCTGTTTTGGTGCAGAGGACTTCACAAGGGACATAGGTGCAGAGAGGACAAGGGAAGGCAAGGAACTTTTCTGGGCAAGGAGTATGATTGTTATGGGTGCAAAGGCAGCGGGAATACAGGCGAGTGATACAGTTTTCTCTGATATAAATGATATGGATGGGCTGATTCAGGAAACACGATTCGCAAAGAGCCTTGGTTTTGATGGCAAGGGGCTTATCCATCCATCCCAGATTGAACCTGTTCATATGGTATTCTCTCCAACACAGGAGGAGATTGAGTATGCAAGAAAGGTTGTTGATGCATTGAGGGAGGCTGAGGAGAAGGGTCTGGGTGTTATTGCACTTGGAAGAAAGATGATAGACAGACCTGTTGCAGAAAGGGCAAAGAGGATACTGAAAATTGCAGAGGAACTTGGTCTTCTGGAGGTGAATGATGATTGAAAACAAAGTTGGCAGGCTTATACCAGAGGAGGTTAATGGAAGGAAACTCATCCCATTCAAGGGAGCCTTTGACCATATACCTGATGGTGAAATAAAGAGGAGGATCCCACCACCTGCAAAGCAGAAGGAAAAGAAACTCCTGAAAAACATCAGGGAGGCTATAGAAAAATGCGGGATAAAGGATGGTGCCCACATATCCTTCCACCACCATCTGAGGGACGGAGATTATGTTGTGAACATGGTGATGGAGGAGATTGCAAACATGGGGATAAAGGATATAGTCCTCTTTCCCACTGCCCTGTTCCCTGTGCATCAGCCACTTGTAGAACTGATTGAGAAAGGGGTAATAAGGAGGATTGAGGGAAGTATGAATGGCCCTGTGGGATATGCCTGCTCCACGGGAAAGATAAAAGACACCTGTGTATTGAGGTCACATGGTGGCAGGGTGAGGGCAGTGAAGGCTGGAGAGATAAAGATTGACTGTGCCTTCATTGCCGCATCTGCAGCAGACCAGTATGGTAATGCAACAGGGACATTCGGGAAATCACGTTTTGGACCACTGGGGTTCTCACTTGTGGATTCAGAATTTGCAGATAAGGTTGTTGTTATCACTGACAACCTTGTTGATTATCCATGCCATCCATCCACCATTAAATCCACATACGTTGACTATGTGGTGGAGGTTGACTCTATTGGAGACCCTGAGAAGATTGTATCAGGTACAACGCGGATAACCCGTTCACCAACAAGGCTTCAGATTGCAAAGTATGCAGTGCAATTCCTTGATGAAGTTGGTGTAATCAGGGACGGGTTCTCATTCCAGACAGGTGCAGGTGGAATATCCCTTGCAGCAACAAAATTTATCGGGGATATATTGAAGGAGAGAAACATCAGGGCAGATTTTGTTCTGGGCGGTGTTACAGGCCTGATTGTTGACCTGCTGAAGGAAGGATATGTGAAGGTGCTGCTTGATGGACAGCTCTTTGATGAGGCAGCCTGTGATTCACTCCTCAATGACCCAAATCATATTGAAGTCTCTGTTGAAGAATCATACGACATCCACTCAAAGGGATGCATTGCAAACTATCTGGATGTCGCATTCCTTGGTGCAACCGAGGTTGACCTTGACTTCAATGTTAATGTGAACACCCATTCTGATGGACTCCTTCTGCATGGAATTGGTGGACATCAGGATGCAGCAGCAGGCGCAGGAATAACAATGATAACAATCCCCTCCTACAGAAACAGGCTTCCTGTTTTAAGGGAAAAGGTTACAACAGTAACAACACCTGGTGAGACCATTGATGTTATTGTTACAGAACTTGGCATAGCAATCAATCCCAGGAGGGAAGACCTGATTGAGAAAACAAAGGGCTCAAAACTTCCCATCATGAAAATAGAGGAACTTTACTCAAAACTCATGAAGATAACAGGAAAACCCGAAGAGCCTGAACTTGGGGAGAGGATAATTGCGATAATTGACTACAGGGATGGAACCACCATTGATGTTGTGAGGGAGGTGAGAGAATGAATGTCCTTGTTATAAATCCTGGAAATACATCAACAAAGGTTGCATACTGGGAGGACGAAAAAGAGGTCTGGCGTGAAGAAATATCCTATGATGTTGAGACGCTGAAACGATTTCCATCCATCCTTGACCAGATGGAGATGAGGCTTCAGAACATAAAAGGTCTTCTCCAGGTGCATCAGGTTGAGAAAATTGACTGTGTGATGGGGAGGGGTGGCCTTTTTAAGCCACTTGAAGGTGGCACATACAGGGTGAATGATAAAATGGTGGCAGACATAAAATCTGGTAACATGAGGGCGGAGCACATATCAAACATTGGAGCACTCCTTGCCCTTGAGATTGCCCGGGAATACAACGCTGAAGCCTTCATTGCTGATCCTGTTTCCGTGGATGAATTTGATGAGGTGGCACGCATATCAGGAATACCCGAACTGGAAAGGGAGGCACTCCAGCACACATTGAACATCAAAAGGACTGCAAGGAAGGCCTGTGAGCAGATAAACAAGGAATTTAATAAAGCAAATTATGTGGTGGCACACCTCGGAAGTGGAATATCCATCTGCCCTGTACGGGGTGGCAGGATTGTTGATGCCAATAATGCCATCCAGGAAGGCCCATTCTCCCCTGAAAGGGCTGGTGGGCTTCCTGCCTATTCCTTAATGGAGTTATGTTTCTCTGGAAAGTACGATAAAAAGTGGTTCAAAAAACGGATGATGGGTAATGGTGGCATGGTGGCATATCTTGGTACAAATGATCTGAGGCAGGTTCTGAAAATGATTGATGAAGGTGATAAAAAGGCAAAACTTATCTATGATGCCATGGTTTATCAGATCGCAAAGGAGATTGGTGCCATGGCAACTGTGCTGAAAGGGAATGTTGATGCAATACTGCTCACAGGTGGCATTGCTCGTTCAGACAGGCTCTGTAAGGATATTGAGGAAAGGGTCAGTTTTATTGCACCTGTGCTTGTATTCCCGGGTGAGAATGAGATGGAGGCACTTGCAGAAGCAGGCTTCCGAGTTCTAAAAGGAGAGGAACCCCCCAAAGAATACTAACCCCTCCCCCCCAGGGGGGACGGTGCATGTATTCGTGTATTTATCCAGAGACTTGATTTTTTTACACATTCCTGTATCCTCAAACTATGAGAAGGGCAAGACTAACATTTATTGGCGCATATCACCATGTAGTATCAAGGGGTTATGGCGGAATGGTCATATTTCCTGATGATGCTTCAAGGGTGAAGTTTCTTGAATTTCTCAGGAAATTCAGCAACATGTACAATATTTCTGTTTATGCTTTTACATTGATGGATAATCATTACCATTTAGTCCTTGAAAACTCTTCTGGAAAACTTTCGGAATTTATGAAAAACTTGAATGGTTCGTACGGCTCATATTTCAGAGCTAAGTATGGTGGTAAAGGGTACGTTTTTCAGGGGAGATTCTGGTCTGCTATAATAAATGGAACTGAATATTTGAAAGAAGTAATAAGTTACATCCTTTTCAATCCAGTTAGGGCAGGAATGGAGACTGACCCCTTCAGATATAAGTGGAATAGCATTTATTATGGGAAGGATACAGAAAAAATACACATCCAGTTGAGTGAATTTTTGAACACTGATGTGATAACTGAGTTCTTTGACTCATACCAGGATTTTATATCTTATGTTCTTGAATATGGAGAAAGAAAATTGCAGGTTTATAAAACCAGAGCTGGTTTTTATATTGGGAATCTTGTTGAACTGGAAAAAGTCACGGACCTTTTTGATAAAAGGGGGCTTAAGAAAAATCAAGGCACGGGTAAAAGACTTAAAGAGGGTTCAATTAAAAACGCTGTTAAATGGTTTGAGTCCAGAAAAGAAGTAAATCTTAGTGAGTTAGAATTTAACACACTGAGAGAAAAGAAAATACGTGGAGAATTATTGGTTTATTTGAGGGATAGGGGTTTTAGTTACAGGAAAATTCTACAACTTCCTTATTTCAAGGGACTTAAACTCTCCTCCCTTTCAGCCTTATACAGACATTGGAAGAAAAACCTGGAATAGGGTGAGTGTATAAATACACGAATACATGCACCGTCCCCCTCCCCCTAATTTAACCCTGACTTCCATGCAGATATAAAGAGAATTAACCTTGACTTTTCTGCAAATTTTCAACAAATTAACCTTGACTTTTCTGCAGAATTGATTAATTTATTGTATAAACAAAGGGATAAAAATGTACAGGATGGCTATGGAGTATTTGAGAGAGTGGAAAAAAGAAAGCAGGCGAAAGCCTCTGCTTATCCGGGGGGCAAGGCAGGTGGGGAAAACGTATCTTGTAAGGGAGTTCGGTAAGGAATTTAAAAGATTTCTTGAAATAAATTTTGAAATGAACGGGGATATGTGTAAACTCTTCAAAGATTCTCTGAATCCTGACGAGATTATACCAAAGATACAGGCAATTACGGAAATAAAAATTGATAAAGATACTCTTCTCTTTTTTGATGAGGTTCAGGCCTGTCCTGAGGCAATTTTATCCTTGAAATATTTCAATGAAATCAGGCCTGAAATTCCTTTAATTGCTGCTGGTTCACTCGTTGAATTTGTGGTAAAGAAACAAGGATTACCCGTAGGAAAGGTGCGGAGCTTCTATCTTTATCCAATGAACTTTTATGAATTTCTCCTTGCAAAAGAAAAAAGTTCCCTTCTTGAGTATTTAATAAACCACCCACTGGGAAAGCCTATTGACTCTGCTATACACAGTAAACTACTCGCATTTCTTGCCGAATATATGGCTGTAGGTGGAATGCCTGAGGCTGTAGATGTCTGGATTGAAACAAGAGATTTCTTAAAAGTAAAAGGTATTCAGATGGATATTGTTGATACATACCGTCAGGATTTCTTCAAATATGTAGATAAAAGAAATATAAAATATGTTGATATACTGTTTGACAGGATTCCTCTTTTTATTGGGGAAAAATTCATTTTTTCAAAAATTGAACCGCAGATTCAGGCAAGAGAACTGAAGAAAGCACTTAGACTTTTGAATATGGCAGGTGTCTGTCATCTAATAACACATACATCGGCAAATAGTATTCCACTCGGAGCAGAGGCAAAACCCCAACGATTCAAGGTCATTCCTATGGATATTGGCATCTCGCAGACTATAACTGGAGAAAAGAGAGGAGATTGGTTCTTACATCCAGAGAAAAGTATTGGAATTAGAGGCAAAATTGTGGAAAGTTTTGTGGGACAGGAACTTATATCCTATGCACAACCGTTTATGCAAAAAAACCTCTTTTACTGGTCAAGAGAAAAGAGGGGAGCAAAGGCTGAAGTTGATTACATTGAGGTAATAAATGAGACCATAGTTCCAATAGAGGTAAAAAGTGGTAAAAAAAGGATGGGTAAGAGCCTTGCCATTTTTCTTGATGAAAAAAAATCGCCTTACGGTATAATATTCTCTGCTTCAAACTTTGAAGAAAGGGGGAGATACAAAATCTACCCCTTGTATTCTATATTTAAATTGTTCACGGAAGTATAAAATCCTTCCTTCCATAGGGGAATCTTGACATAATTGGTTTGGTCATATATATTATTAAAAATGAAGGAATAACAATGTCTGAAGAGATAGGTGTGGTTATATCTATAGGTCAATTTCTTAATGTACCAATTTCGTTCGATACTTCCTTTCCCCTAAAAGGAGGACTTTATGAAAACATTCTTGACCCTTTTTATTCTTCTGTTATATGCTCCAGGTCTCTCTTCTAATGATTACACCATTGTATGGAAGCGGGTGATTGATTCTGGAAACTCCGAGTGTGCCTTTGAGCCTGTACTTGATAGCAACAGAAATATACATGTAACAGGTTACATGTATATTGGCCCCAATTCCGACATGTTTACTGCAGTATACGACAGTGCTGGAAATCTTCTCTATACAGATACTCTGGATAACGGATCTTATGACTATGCAATGGGTATTGCCATGGATAGTTCAGGAAACTTTTATATAACAGGTAAGTCATATAATGGGACCAATTACGATTATCTTACGTACAAAACGCCTTTATCCTGGATAGATATTATTGATATGGGGAGAAACGACGAAGCATGGGATGTGGCAGTCGATAAAAACGGATATATCTATGTAACAGGGCATATACTTGGTGATTACTGGACCAGATACACTGTAAAGTATAAACCCTCAGGAGACACTGTATGGACAAGAAAGTCATATTTAACCTATGATAATTTCGCCACTTCGGTTGCTATTGACTCAAAGGGTAATGTGTATGTAGGAGGAAGTAAATCCTCTTTTGAAGGATACCAGTACTGGTATATAACCAAATACGATTCTTTAGGAAGTCTTCTCTGGGAAGATTCTATTCCTCAGGGATATTATGCTGATGCATATATCTACGACCTTGCAGTGGATAAATGGAACAATATATACGCAACAGGAAGGACGTTTTTCTATTATTTCTCTCATTACCAATATCTTACAGTAAAGTGGGATTCAATGGGGAGTATTGTCTGGCTCAGGGAGTATGGAATATATGAAGACGCATTTGCCTATGGAATTGATGTAGATACAATGGGCAATGTCTATGTTACGGGTAAGATTTCAGTAAACGATGACAACGAAATTGCCACAATAAAATATGACTCATCGGGGAATCTTGTATGGGCAGATACTATATTTCATCCTGGTGATGATTGTGGGTATGGTATCTGTATTGATAAGGATAGAAATATTATTTATGTTGTGGGTTACCAGGACAACGGTTCAAACATAGACTTTGTAACAATAAAATATGGTATATTCAGGGTCTCTGTAGAGCCGGATACTATAAACATTAATACACCCACAGACATCATGGTAACCACAATTTCAGGGGATGTACCTGAAGACTCCATTGAAGTAAGTATAGAGGGATATGATGTCTTCAATGTTGATACAACAAATGCATCAGGCCATGCATATCTTAATGGAATAAATTCCCCTTATGGTCAGATATTGCTGGTCAAAGGACGAAAGATAACCTCCACATCCTACTGTTTTCAGGAAACAGTATGGGTTGTCAATGGTGATAACTTCACCTCTGTGGAAGTAAGGGCAAGAAGTGATACCATAAATGTTGATGGTTATCTAATGGGAGGAATACCAGGGGTAATAAGCACCTACACAAGACCAGATGGACACAAAGCATTTATAAGTGGGTGCGGTATTGACACAATTGTAGAGACTACCACTGACACAATGGAGACAGATGTTATCCCTCTTTCCAATGGCATTATTGATGTAGTAATTGGAAAAAGTGGATACAACCTGTATAATACTCGTGTTGTTGTGAAAGACTTCAAGGGATATGTTGAAGGGATAGTTAAGGACAATTCCACAAGTAATGGTATAAATAATGTTTATATAAGATTTTATCAGGCTGGTGCAGACACATCCACAGATACACCCGTTTTTAGTGGGTATTCAGGAATTGATGGTGGTTTTGATGCTGATTCACTCCTGTGTGGATTTTATGATGTGTATTTACGGGAAGTTGGGTATATAGATACAGTGTATCATATTGTTATTCAAAATCCTTACAACAACTATACCTTTGAGATGGAGCCAGCATCAACCTGTTCACTTACAGGATATGTATTAGAGGCACATTCTCTCAACCCTCTCACATCCACTGTAAAAATATACAGGGTTGATAACGGTCAATTATTCCGGGTAACAACATCTGATTCTCTGGCTGGTGGCGTATTTAATATAACCCTTCCATTTTTTAAATACAGGTTTTTAATCAGTAGTTCCTATCACACATCCTGCGACACGATGATGGATATAAATACAATTACAAAGATTGACACATTCTATCTTGATAATACATGGGGTTACGTACTTCTGGTTGACGACGATGACTATTCAAAGAAACGTATTCTTCCAGGAAAGAGGCTGTCAAAAAATGATATTCCTCCTCTGGGCAAAAGAGATGTAAAACTTTCCGAATCCAGTGACAAAATATACAGATGGTTGGTAGAATTCGGGTATATGGTGGATACAATGAATTCTGAACAGGCAGTCAGTGCAGACTGGTCTCCCTATGATGTTGTGATTTTATCCAGCGGAAATGACTTTAATCCCTTATCCCAACCAGGTCTCACAGATAAAATCACAGCCTGGTATAACTCTGGAGGCAAGTTACTTATTGAAGGTGGAGAAGTAGGTTATGATTATCGTGGTTCAGACTTTGACCATACGGTGCTCCACGTGGACAGATGGGATGCAGATAGTGCTGGAAATCTTGTTTTACAGGATTCTTCCCACAACCTTGCAATAAGGCCCAACATTCTTCCAGACACCATACATATACAATACTCCTCATGGTATGATGAAGATGCAATGACTTTGTATTCAGGTGGAGCCCTTGTTTTCGGGACTGAAAAATATCCATCAAATGCAGGAATTTGTGTACACGACAATACCCCTGGACCTGAAGCAGGACAGGTTGTTTACTATGCCTTTAATCTGAACGCGCTTACAGACACGATAGTATCAAAACAACTCCTTAAAAACAGCGTGTTTTACCTGCTTACTGATGAATCACCCCCCACTGCAACTATACATGGAACTGTGGACTGTAGAGGTAACCCTGATGATAGCGGTGTACTGGTAAAATTAGAGAGCCATAAAACCGCCTACATTGAAACAACCTATACTGACATTGGGGGTAATTACAGTTTCACTGTGTGTGGGGACACATACGACCTCTATTTCAGAAAGGCAGAATATTCTGATACCTTGATAACTGTATATGTTGGTGACAGCGGGGATGTCCGGGTGGACGCAGCACTATATCCTTATGTCTGGATATACAATGAAGATTTTGAACAAAACAATGGAAACATTGTTGAGGTAGGTGATTGGGAATGGGGTATACCAGCGTCAGGTCCCGGAAATGCCCACTCGGGCTCCAGATGTTGGGCAACTGTTCTTGATACTGATTATACCAACAACAGCTATTCCCTTATGCTCCTCACTTCTTTAGACCTGAGTGGTGCATCTGGAGAGGTTACCCTTGAGTTTTATCAGTGGTTTGACTTTGAGAATGGGTATGACGGTGGGAATATAAATGTCACCGCAGACGGAATAAACTGGTCAATAGTTTACCCTGTATCACCTCCTTACAACGAAGATTCTTTCCCTTCTGGCAATGCATGTATTCCTGGCAAGCCAGGATACACAGGCAAGATTGAAGAATGGACAAAGACTATAGTTGATTTAAGTGATTATGCAGGTGATTCCAGTGTAGCTATCGAGTTTAGCTTTGGAAGTGACAGGAATCTAACCCGGAGTGGATGGTATATAGATGACATAAGGGTAGGTTATGCTGATTACACCGTTGGCACATCTGAAACTCCAGAGGAAGTAAAGGTCTCTTTGGTAAGGAATATTGACATAGGTTGTGTAAATATAGAATGTGCACTCCCAAGGTCAGGGTTAGTGAGCATTGATGTATATGATATTACAGGGAGGAATGTATATAGAAAAAGTAAAGTTAAAGCACCTGGGTATTACAAGGAGAAGATAAAGATAGACAGGTCAGGTGTTTACTTTGTAAAAGTGCATGTGTTTGATAAATCCTACATGTTCAAGGTGGTTCTGTTGTAAACCACACTTCAAACTTATGAAATCCAGCCTTTGTTTAAAACCTGTACACAACCCCTGTGTTGATGAGGAGTTCTTTTAGGCTGGTGATGGTTGAGAAGCCAGCATCATTCATCTCTGGATATGCATCAGAAAGCGCAGAATATCGCATGTTTAACCTGAATCCTGTTCTCATAGATGTATAGTATGTGAGGGATAAATCCCCTTCCCACCCCTTCAACCCACTGATGTACTTCTTATCAGCCCAATTAGAACTGCTCTGAATAAATGTCCACCCAGAACCCACCACATAAGGATAGCCCTTCATCTCCACAATCATCCTTGGGCTCTCATACTTAAAACCAGCCCCTATTCCTATCTTCTCCCCTGGAACAGTTGAGGGTGTTTCAACTGTCCAGTCAAAACCAGATGGTTGGGATTGATTGATAGAAAACAGTGATGATATAAGAATTGAGGCATTTTTACCCATGGGAAATTTAAGGTCGCCTGAAAGAAGTATGTATACAATCCTGTCAGAGAATAGGATGTTGAGAAGGAAGTCCGTTCTCTTACCAGAGAAGCCAAAACCAAACTTCCCTGTCAAACCCTGAAATGATATATCATCTACCACACTATTGAAACTGGAGGAAAAATTCCTATCAGGTGCTGTCTGAACATTCAGGTTGTCATATGCACCTCCAAAAGTAATGTAAAAATAACTCAGATGCTGAAACTCAGCAGAGGCATCCTGATAAGAACCAATAATTGAGTAAATGTACTGAAGTCCTCCAAAACCTGCAAAAATTATCCCTTCAAGCATATTGGCCTTTGCCTGTCTGTCATACTCATAATAATCCCTTGCATCCCAGTAGTCTGTGGAGTTCGGGTCATGCTTATCCCTTTCATTAATGGCATTAGAAACCTGGGATAGATAAAGATATGCCAGTGCTCCATAGAGAAGGGTGTTAAACTGAATCACCCCACCCTCAACAAAATTTCCATTATACATCTCTCCAAGTCCTGGTATGAATGCCCTCTTTAATGCAGTTGATGGGGAGGTCTTCTCCCTTGGTATATTACCACCTCCAAAGATGTCTTCAAGTTCAATCACCCTCTTGAGTTCCTTCTGAACAACCACCTTCCTTCCACTCCTCAGTCTTACCTTTCCCCTGTATGAAGAATAACCAGATTTCCTGATTTCAAGTATATAGTCCCCTGGCTTCATTGAAATTTCAAGTGGTGTCTTTCCTATATACTGGCCATCCAGATAGGCCTTTGCATTCTCAGGTATTGACTTGATGAAAATAATCCCTTTCCCTTTCTCATGCCTGGTAACATGGCCTGGCTTCACAAGATTACCTGCTTCTGGCCTTCCCTGAACAATCTCACACTTTGCACCCTCATCATCCACTGCAACAACCTTTATTGTGCCAACAGGAATCTCTTCCTTCATTATCACTCTGCCACTGTTATCCTTTATAAGGTTCACAGAATAACAGGTGAAAAGTTCTCCTGTTTCAACCCCCTGATTTTTGCCTATATCAATGTAAATAGTGTTACCCTTCACAACACTCACCTTTCCCACCTCTCTGTTCAATTTATTCACAATGGTTTTAACAATCTCCTTCACCGCCCTTCTTATCTCCTCCTTGTTTTTCAATTCTCTTGTGATTGCAAAATCAATGGTTCCAGTTTCCACATCAACAACCTTTATGGTGAGTATGTACTTTATGAACCTTCCACCAAAGTTGGAGATGCTCCCCATTATAATCTTCTGAACATTGAGTATCCTTCCCACCTTAACAGCACCCACTGTGGATGTGAGGCCTGTGAGTTGAATCTTCTGTTCCTGAAGAACACTCTCAAGCCTGTCCCTCTCAACAACCGTGAATGCAGGGTATTTAAGAAACTCATTCTGCAAAAGGTTATCAATACTTCTGGAGAATGAGGAAGAAAGACCAATTGGTTCTATTCTGAGTATGGAGATGTTTATCTTCCCTGAAAACAGAGAAAATGAAAGGACGAAAAGAATAAAACTGATGCGTTTCATCTCGCCTCCTTTTTGTGAGTATAAACAAAAAAACAGGATGGGTCAAATAAAAAATCGGAATTCTATTCTTTTATTGAATGGAAAATATGGAGAAAATCTCTGTTAAGTTCTTCTCCAAAAAACTTAAGCCATTTTTCAATATACCGTGTATCAATCTTCTCTACTACATTCAGTATTGTTCTAATATCCTCAAGGTCTCTGGGTCTACCAGCAATAATTTTGTGTATAATTAAATCTTCAGGGGAAGCAAATCTTACATTCACCCCATCAACCTCTACCAATCTTGCCCTTTTTATTGCTTCCCTTTCATATTCTGAAAAGGAAAAAATCACATCCACTCGTATTTTATGGCTGTTGTAAATTATTGGAAGAACAAGGGTCTTCTCAACAAATCCTTTATAATCTTCAATAAGGGGAGTAAAACCCTCCAGAATTTCCACAATTTTTTCAGCCTGTGCAGGCTCCACTCCAATTGTAATATCAATGTCTCTCGTAAATCTTGGTTCACCATACACCAGGACTGCTTGACCACCAATCACCATGTAAGGAATTTTATTCTCTTCAAATATTCTTGAGACTGTCTTAAGAACCTCTTTGAATCCCATTCAAAATCCTCGCCATTCTAATCTTCACATCAATCCCCTCAAGAGGGTCTTCAGGCAGTCGGCCAAGGGCCTTCACCTCCTCGTACATCCATTCATAGATTTTAAACTTCTCCTCCAGGGTGAGTTTATTTTCTTGGAGGTACCTTCTT
>Ga0190359_1001371_pt1 | contig 15347 bp, 16 predicted proteins | sample 48721823_MG_FD_161269 | JGI IMG/M metagenome (GOLD analysis project Ga0190359, IMG submission 161269) | Hydrothermal vent microbial mat bacterial communities from Southern Trench, Guaymas Basin, Mexico - 4872-18-2-3_MG | ecosystem: Environmental > Aquatic > Marine > Hydrothermal vents >... | reverse complement strand
ATCATATTAAAAGACTTCTATAGGGTAAGCCGTTATATCGTTATGTTCAGCGATAATTAACCGATCCAGACCGTCATAAAGATACTCATAGTATACCGAAGAATCGTTGTCAAATTTAATTTCCGTTGCTCTGATATTTCCGTTTCTATATCCTACACCTGTTCCTCTTTTATCATCATAATAATAAAGAGCCTGTCTAAATTTATGGTATTGATCCAGAGTATCATTTATATTCTTCAACCAACCGCGCGGATTGTATTCATAATCGATAACCTGAACACTATCGCCAAGGATCTTCTGTTCAACCTCATTACGCTTGGTATAACTGAAGGAGGCATATTTATCGGCATCGACAAAAAAATAAGCGGAGGAGGTAGGATTCGAACCCACGGTACCTTGCGGTACAACGGTTTTCAAGACCGCCGCTTTCGACCACTCAGCCACTCCTCCGTCGATATTCGATACGCCAATTAAAGCCGATATTTTCAATCTGTCAAGAGGATAATAATACAGGGCATTCGCCACGGCGGACGCCCTGTTTATTATCCCTGAAATCACCCAATCGGATTATCTAAAAGCGCTTGTCCAGCCGCGCCTGGTAATCATCTCGCGGCATGGTTCATTGATGGTCCAGCGGGTGGTCTCGTCTTCGTAGACGGCGTGCAGGTAACCGTTATCGAATTCAAAATCGGCCCACCAGTTACCTCCGACTACAAGAGAATCACTCGGATTATCTCCGGTGCACTCCAGGCCGACATTGAAGGCCAGGTCGACAGAGCCGCTCAGCGGACAGCCTTCATCGGCCTCGACAATTTCATCTATAAGGAGTTCCGTGATTGTCTGATCAAAATACATATGCAGTTCGCAAAAGGCCTGCGTTTCCGTATAGCCGGACATCATGATCGAGTCATTCGATGTTCCGCTGACCGTATAGGAGTATTCTGTCTGCTCGGTAAGATCAAACCGGCCATGATTCCCGAATTCACCATACTGATCCCCGCCCTCAAAATCAACATGGAAATGCGCCCGGATATTGGCGGCATTTGTGGATGAATCCATGATGTACATGTAGCCGTCATTATTGCTGAACCGCAGCGAATCAATTCCAGCATAGCTGAAGAAGGTGGTATCGTATGTCCACTCATATCCGTCATAATCCTCTTCGATATCATACACCAGGACACTGCACTCGAATATATGCCAGTAATTAGAAGTGTCATACACGAGATAGTTTATGGCAAAATCTTGAACCATTTCGGCTGATTGTTTCAAAGCCGACTTATCTGCATCGCCGTACATATTTTCATAAAGTCCCAGCGAGATGTTTATCAGATTCATATCCATCATAAAGTTGCCCTGCCCGGCGATATCACCGATCACTTCAAAAGCCGGGTCATTCGGATCGCCGGTTACTTTTTCGGTCGAAGCCGGATCGTCATCACTGCAACCCGCCATGATAAATATGGCCGCGCCAAATATCAGGGCAGTACCAAGCAGTAATAGTCTCTTCATAATTTCTCCTTCCTTTGATTTTATGATTTTTTTACACATTGATAGTTATCGGTCGTGAACAGTCGAGAATAAAGATAAAAATGAATTCCTGACGAAATATTTTTAAGATATAATAATCAGCGTTTTCTGGCCTGCGGACCGCCGTACAGACCGATATCGGAGCGGGTACCATCGGGGTCGGAGATTTCCGGATGCCCGGTATCTCTGGCAGGAGAATTTTCCTGCAAAATGAAGATCGACTCGCCGATAAATCGCGGATCGACCGATATATTCCCGTTAATATCGGTCTGATCCCAGATATCATGGTAATTGCCTTCTTTGTTGTTCCAGACAATATTGTATTCGAATTCCCACTTGGCCCAGTCACCGTAATTCCAGACCCCGACACAGGGGCAAACCCATTCTTTGCGCCAGCCGTTATTGGTGATAATATTATTGACTATCCGTCCACGGCTCTCGCTCGACCAGGGGGCGATTCCGCAGTTGCCGTTATGGTTGACGACATTGTTGGCGATATCCATAAAAGATTTGCCGGTAGCGATCATACCCCAGCCGAGATTGTCGATGACGGCGTTGTTATGTGCGATCACCCATGATGTTCCAAAGGCGCCGATACCTTTCCAGTATCCGGTGACGATATTGCGGTAGGCCAGGCAGGTGGCATCCCAGGTGACTCCGATTCCGGCGCCGCGGCCGTCCTTGATGATACAGTCGGTCACGACAGCGTTGGCTCCCCGATATAAGGCAATACCATCCCAGGTATTGTTTTCTATACGACAGTTTTCGATGAACAACTCGGCTCCTTCGCGGCCGAAGATCCCGCCGATACCGACAATCACAGTATCGATGCGGTCGTCGTTATTGATGGCATCGATATTATGTATATGCACTTTCGAATTACGGGCAACGACAGCGGCATCGGTGGCGTTTCCATCGGAATCGCGCCGCCCCCCGGTAACAGTGAGATTACTGAGACTCGAGTTTTGCGAATTGACAAAAAAGATCCCGTAACCGGCATTGGTCTTCAAAATCGATTTGCCCTTATCCATGCCGATTATATGCAATGATTTATCTTTGATCAGATAGCCATAGGAGGCTTTTACCGGGGTATTATACTCGGTGCAGTTACCGCAAAGCGAATCGATAAATTGGGTGGGCGCGGCCTCGAATGTTTTGTTTCCCACCAGGATGGTATCTCCGTCGGAGGCATAATTTATGGTGGCCTGGAGATCAGTGCCGCGGCTGATGGTCAGCGTTCTGGCGTGAATGGAGACACAGCACAGCACCGGGATAATGACAGTAAATAAAAATCCGGCTTTCTTTTCAGTGATCATATATGAAAAGTAAAGCCGGATTCAATTCTTAGCAAGCGGTTTTTAAACCGCCGCGGCATCAGGTCACTTTGAATTTGTAAAACTTTCCATTTCCATATTCGGATAATCGCTTTTTAAACTCATCAAGCGTAAACCACTGCCTTTTGCTTACCGGGTAGGGCCGGGCGATATACAAATTATGAGCCGGGTTCCCTCCCCATCCGGCCAGCAGGCGAATATCCTTTTCATCATCGGGATTGACGGCGACATCGAGGATCAGGGCGGTATGCCCGGTCGAATCGGGATCATCGGGATCGAACTGGATATACAGACACCCCGGAGCAATATCGGTTTCATCGACCGGGATCAGATTGTGAAGCAGGGTTTTATTTTCATTCTTTGCCATGACAAACTCAAGATAGCGGTAGTATTCTCTTTCATCCGATTCTCTCGGTTCGCCTTTTTTATATATCAGGTTACCGCGTGCGTCTCGTGTGTAACTGCCGTTAAGCCATTTTCCGTATGTGACGGTATCGGTGGCGGTCAGGAGAAACGGGTATTTTTTCAGTTGCCTGATGGCTCTCATATATTCAAACATGAGTTGGACAGGCAAATCAGCATCTTTTTGATTTTTTGAAGTCACGCTCAGATCGATAACGCCGCTTATAGAGTCTATCCCCATAAGGATTTGCTTGTCACACTTGACAACCGGATGTTCTTTTGGTTTGAGCGGCAAATTGGTTATCCAGGCCATATAAATATCCATCTTCTTCGAGGGATATCGCTGGTATCCGGCAGGTGTCTTGATCGTATTTATCAGGGTGCGTTGAGGGTTATACTCAAGAGAAAACGGGTAATTGTTGTTGATAACCTGAGCCGAATTCAGCCCGGTCAGTGCGAACATAATCAGCAGTGTAAAAAGAACGATTCTTTTCATTCCTTTTCTCCTTTTATCAATATTACATCATTGCCTCATACAAACGGTAAAGTCAGGCAAAACCGGTATAATTAATTTCAATTTTATTTTACTCGGCAGGCCCGGTATCGATCCCGATTTTTTTCAGCGCCCGACCGAATTTGCTTTCACTCTGGTAGTTACAGGGGATTTTCAGCCTTTCCAAAATTCTTTCAACTTCGCGTAAGGCCGTTTCAAACAGCGAGATATCATCGATCTCAACTTCAAGTTCATAATCAACTGATCCGTCGGAATACTCTGTCCTGTCAAGCTCAAATTCAATTTGCAGGTTATCAAAAGAATATGCAAAAATATGTCGTTCAGTCGTAAATGACAATAATTTTCGGACAATACCACGGATACCGGTCTCGACAAATATTCTCGATATTTTTTCAGGCAATTCCTTGATATCTATACCATTTTCAAGGGCTTCCCGAAGTTTTTCGATTTCAATCAGCTCTTCGATTTCCGGTCTGACCGTCAACCCGTCGATATTACCGGAAACAATCCCTTTGGCGGTGATAATAGCCCTGTCACCATAAGTCCGAAATCGCAGGGCCCAGCCGGAGCAAGCGAGATCATGATTTTCGGTATCGAAAAAATAATTTGTCTGCCGTCTCAGTTCCTCCGGGTCCTGGAGATAATCCAGCAGTCGATTAAAGAACTGCTCATTTACCAGATCGAGCTTGATTTCCATCTCTTTTTCGGTCATAGGATCAATAACACCGCTTAAAACAAAGGCCGTTCTTTACGAACGGCCCTGTATTAAAGACAATTTATTATTTGAATCGGCTCGGCCGGTGAGCTTCCCATTCCACCACGATCGGGCTGGCTACAAAAACCGAGGAATAAGTTCCTACCAGAATACCAATTATCATTGCCAGGGCGAAATCATGAACTACCTCGCCTCCGAAAAAGAACAACACCACGACCACGATCAAAGTCGACAGGGATGTCATGATAGTCCTCGACAGCACTTCATTGATGGAGTTATTAACGGTATTTACGAATTGGCCCTTTTTCCGGAATTTTTTCAAATTCTCGCGAATACGATCATAGACCACAACTGTGTCGGTTAGGGAATATCCGGCCAGTGTCAGCAAGGCCGTGACCACCAGTAGGGTGATTTCCTTATTGAGAATGAAAAACACACCCAGCACGGCGAGCACATCATGCAGTGTCGCAATTGTGGCGGCGACACCGGAACGGAAATCGAACCGCATCCATATATACACGATCATCCCGAGAATCGAGATAATTACCGCCCACTGGGCGCTCCGGCGCAATGATTCACCAACAGCCGGGCCGATTGTATGCTCGGAATCTTTTGAAAATTCATTGTCGGGGAAACGTTCTTTAATGATATTTAGCAGTTTATTGACCGCTCTTTCGTCTCCGGCGGTTGTTTCCCTGACACGAATCATAAACGAGTTAAAGACACCGACATCGGTTCGATCCAGTTCCTGAATCGAGGCTTCCGGGAATCCGCCGCTGGCAATGGCTTCGCGCAGGTCACCGATATTGATTTCATGGGCGAAATTGCCCTGCAACATGGTACCGCCTGCGAAATCGATTCCCATATTGGCTTTATTCAGCAATACCATGACGAACGCGGTCAAACCGAGTAGAATAAGCACGGTCGAGAAAACGAATGCTTTTCGCCGCATGCCGATAAAGTCTATATTTGTTTCTTTTATTATCCTGAACATCTATCGTCTCCTTATATGCTAAGAGTCTTGTAACTCTTGCGGATATCAAAAATGGTCTTGGTAATTACGACCGCGGTATACAGCGATAGTGTCACACCGCAGAACAACGTGACCGCGAATCCCTTGATTGGACCGGAGCCGAACAAGAACAATGCACCGGCGGTGATAAGGGTGGTGACATGACTATCGATAATGGTCAGCAATGCCCGGCTGTAACCGGCATCAATCGCCGCCCGAACCGTTTTACCGGTCCGTAATTCTTCGCGGATTCTTTCAAAAATAAGGATATTGGCGTCGAGAGATACACCAATTGTCAGGATAATACCGGCAATACCGGGCATGGTAAGCGTCGCTTTCAAACCGGCCATCACCGCCAGGAGGAAGAAGATGTTGAAGATAAGCGCGACATCGGCTATTACGCCCGATACCCGGTAGTAAATTCCTATCAGGAACAACACCAGAGTCAGTCCGATTAGCGATGAAATCAATCCTTTTTTTATCGAGTCGGAGCCGAGGGTCGGGCCGACAACATTTTTCTCGATAATTTCGACCGGAGCCGGAAGAGCACCGGCTTTAAGGACAATAGACAGCTTTTTGGCATCTTCAAGAGTGGCGCCACCGCCCATTGTGATCTGGCCGTCTTTGCGGATCTTGGAATTGATCATCGGGGCCGACTCGACTTTACCGTCGATCACGATTGCCAGCGGCTTATCGACATTGGCGCCGGTCAAACGTGCAAAAGCGGCCGAGGCGCGTCCCGAAAGTTTGAAATCGACCGTATGATCTTGAAACTGTCCGCGTCCAAGTTTGATTCGTTCGAGATACTTGCCCAGGAACTGCACTTTCGATTTCAAAACATAAAGATAATAAACCTCGTAGGCCTCCCTGATGACCGACCGGGTAGACCATGCAAACTGGGCTTCGGCGGGGATCAGTCTCTGGACTTGCGGCATTTCAAGCATCTTCTCGACCGCGCGGCGGTCCTTTGCGGCTACCATGTAACCGGGCCACGGGGTATTGGTCTTGTCATTTATAAGGTAAGGCTCGAGATACTGGGTGAACGGATTTTCTTCGCTGTCAAAGAGCATATCGTCAACAACGTCACCGCTGTCTTCACCCATCAGCTCTGCCAGGATATCATCTTCTTCAGCCTCCAGATCCAGCGGCGTAGCTTCACCGGTTGCCGGTTCGGCTTCGGCGGTCGTTTCACTCTCGCCTTTTTCCTTGTCAGTTTTACGGATCTCGGCGACCACCGAATCAATTTTACTCAGTATCATCTGGGCATTTTCATAGGTCTCGAGGAGTTTGAATTCCAGCTGGGCTGTCTGCCCGATAATATCTTCAGCCTGTTCGGCATCGGTATAACCGGGGAGATCGACAATTATTCGATCGTTACCCTGTTTCTGTATGATTGGCTCGGTCACACCGGTAAAGTCAACACGGTTACGGATAACCTGTATGGCCCGATCGACGGCATCTTTTTTGGCCGCCTCATCGAGTTTTTCCATCTCAACTCGAAGTACGACATGGATCCCGCCCTGGAGATCGAGCCCGAGCCGCATCGCTTTGCGCTCCAGCTCATTGACGGAACCGGGCTTGATTTCTTCCATCCGTTCTTTGTCGCTCTCGGAAAGCGTCCATAGTTTCAGCGTGTTCCAGAAACCGATAAGGCCGAGGATGACCAGGACTCCGGTTACGGCTAAACGCCAGGTTTGACCTTTCATAAAGATATTCCTTCGTTACAATTATTTATAATTATTCTAATTTTCTATTATTGGAAAATGTTTGAAAAAGAATCGAAAAGGGGCGCACTTAGCTGGTACCGGATGGTTTGGCTCCGACAAGGGTAAATTCAAGCGCCTTTTCGGGGGATATCGATGCGGTTGTGGTCAGGTTGTCGAAACGACTGTCATCAGATTGTTGAATCGACTTGTATTCGATCACTCTGGATTCGGGCCGGAGGTTTTCATAATTTTGAATTACGACAACTGCGGGGATGGCAAGGATGGATGATTTACCGGGGGAAAACGGCTCGTTTTTCTCCATCGACCCGGTGGCATCCGGGAAAATTATATTGGCGATAGCGGTATGTTCCTCTTGATTATCCGGACCGGGCGCCGTGACAACGATTAATAGGCTGCTGGATAATATAATAGCCAGTAAGCCGGCGATAACCATCAGGGCCTCAATCGGCCCGCCAATATTATTTCTTTTCTTATTCATGTAAAGATGCCACAAATATATTTGAAAATGGCCGATTGTCAATTCAAATTTCTGCCTTCACCACGGCACTGTATATCGGCATAATCAGCCTAATGCTTTAACAGCGTTAGAGTTACATAATATATACGGATTCGCCGCATATTTGCCTTCTGTATATTTTTTGATCTTTACGGAATAAATCCCGGCCGTGTGCGGTCGTTTCGGGGAATAGTCAATATTCCCCGCGATTGGGTACTATACAGATAAATTCAAAATCTTTATCATAGGGATTCTCGAACTGGTGCTCCGAATTCGGCGGGACAAACGCGAAATCCTTCTCCCCTATCTCATTGACCTCGCCATCGATAGTCAGGCGCCCTTTGCCCGACATGATATAATTGACATGCTCCCAGTCGTGGGCGTGTTTGGGAGTATTTCCGCCCGGGGCTATTTTGAAGACACGCATGGTGTAACCATCCCAGCCCTCGGCTTTACCGATCGGAACCATCTTGGTGACACGCGAAACACCTTCCATCTCTACTCTAATAGCTTCGACATCACTGTATTTTCTAACCGGCATACGTACATCTCCTTACCTTACTTAGGACTCTATATGTTTAATATACCGATTCAACAGTATAAAGGGAAAGAAAATAGGCTCCCTTCTTCACGCTTTTTTCTTGAATGTCATTACTGATTTCGTAATTTAAACACATGACGAAACTGGCGGTAATAGAAAAGGTCCAAAAAAAGGGGCGGCATTACCTGGTACGGTTGCTTCACGGTTCCGAGTTTTTGATTAGCGCTAAATATCTTGACCAGTACGGCCTGACATCGGGTATGAAAATCGAGCCCGACCTTCTCGACGATATCAAGCACTGGTCGGATCTTCAGCGCGCCGAAGATTACCTGGTCTATCTGCTCTCCCGGCGGGCATATTCGTCGGGGCACCTGATGGCGAAAATGTTCGAAAAAGGTTATGACAAAGAAACGATCACGCAGATTATCGATAAATTTGAGGAAAAGGGATTGATCGATGATGTCGTTTTTGCGCGAGAATTCGCCGAGTCGATTTTACGGAATAAACCGGCCGGCCGAAGTTATGTTATCGGCTGTCTGAAGCAAAAACATATCAGCCATGAGCTGGCCAAATCGATCGTGGATGAATTATTTGCCGGAGTCGATGAATTCGAACTGGCACTTCGGCTCCTGAGAGGACGGTGGAGCTATTTTTCCAAATTTGAGCTTGAAACAGCCCGGCGTAAAGCGTATAATTACCTGTCCCGCCGCTCGATAGACTATCGTGCGGCTAAACAGGCCTTCGAAAAAATGTTAAGTGAGGATGAATAAAATTAAAACTTCGGAAATCAGAAAAACATTTGTTGATTATTTCCTCGGTAAAAATCACAGGCAATTCAACTCGTCACCGGTAATCCCTTTCGATGATCCGACTTTAATGTTTGCCAACGCCGGGATGAATCAGTTTAAAGATATTTTTACGGGCAAAAAGAAAGCCGAGTATCCGCGCGCCGTCACGGTTCAAAAATGTATGCGGGCGGGCGGTAAACATAACGATCTGGAAAATGTCGGCCGTACCGGGCGACATCATACTTTCTTCGAAATGCTGGGCAATTTCTCGTTCGGCGATTATTTTAAAGAGGAGGCTATAGCCTACTGCTGGGATTTCCTAACCAATGTTCTGAAATTGCCCAAAAACCGGCTTTATGCCTCGGTTTATGAGGAAGATGATGAGGTTTTCGAATTATGGGGCAAAATTGCGCCTGAATTGAAAAACGGGCGTATCCTGCGTTTTGGCAAACATGACAATTACTGGTCGATGGGCGATACTGGCCCCAATGGTCCCTGCAGCGAACTCCATTTCGACCGCGGGGAGAAATTCGGAACCGGGCCGAATGATGTGGTCAACGGCGAGACCGAACGTTTTGTGGAAATTTGGAATCTGGTTTTCATGCAATATAACACCAAACCGGACGGCATCATTGAGCCTTTGCCCCGCCCTTCGGTCGATACCGGCGCCGGTCTGGAACGTATTGCCAGTGTTATGGGAAATTGCGACTCTAATTATGAAATCGATGTATTCAAAGAAATTATTGGCCATATCGAAGAGTTATCCGGAAAGAAATATTACACCGATGAACGCGGTGTCTCGCATCGAGTGATCGCCGATCATATTCGTGCCCTGACTGTCTGCCTGGCAGACGGAGGCGGTATATCCAATGAAAAACAGGGATATGTTTTGAGGAGGATTCTCCGGCGTGCGGCCCGCCACGGCAGGAAATTGGGAATGAAGGATCCTTTCATGTACAAGCTGACTTCGGATGTGGCCAACACAATTGGTGACTTTTACCGCGAGATCGGGGAAAAGAAAAAACATATCGAGAGGGTTATCAGGGCCGAGGAAGAATCGTTCGGGCGGACGCTCGATGCCGGTCTTGAGATGTTCAATATTCTCGCTGAAAGATTAAAGGACGGCGGCGGTAAGATATTCCCCGGCGAAGATGTCTTCCGTTTGTACGACACCTACGGTTTTCCGGTCGATCTTACCAGGGTCATGGCGGAAGAGCAGAATCTGGGTATCGACATGGATGAATTCGAGCGATTGATGGAACAGCAGAAGGAAAAATCGCGCGGCGCCGCCCATTTTGCCGAAAGCAAAAAAGAACAATTACAGTTCATGCTCGAAGAGATACTGGGACATATCCCGGCCGAAAATCTGAAAACCGAATTTGTCAGGGATACTTTTGACATCGAGGCCGATGTGCTCGAGATTTTCGAACTGGCCGAGGGCGACACGAAGATCATTGCCCTTGTCCCTGATAAGTCGCCTTTTTATGTCGAGGCGGGCGGACAGATATCGGATCATGGTTATATAGAAAGCGATCAATTCAAGATAAAAGTCGATTACCTTTTTAAGTACAATGATGCTGTCGTGCATTTCGGTGAACTGATCGAGAAAAATTATTCCGATCTCGAAAACCTTGGTGAAATAAAAGTAAAGATCTCCCTCGATCATCAACGTCGCTGGGATATCATGCGCAATCACACCGCGACGCATCTCATGCATGCCGCTTTGAGAAAGGTGCTCGGAGATCATGTGAAGCAGTCCGGCTCATATGTCGGACCGGATAAACTGCGCTTTGATTTCTCGCATTTTCAGCCGATGACGCCGGAGGAGATAGCCGAGGTGGAAAAGATGGTCAACGGCAAAATAATTGAGGGAAGCGAAGTCCAGACTATCGAAGACGATCTTGAAAATGCCAAAAAATCCGGCGCGATGGCGATCTTCGGAGAGAAATACGGCAGCAAGGTGCAGGTTGTCTCCATTGACAATTTTTCCAAAGAGCTTTGCGGCGGCACTCATGTGCAGAACATCTCGCAGATCGGGCCGTTCATGATAACGCTCGAAACGGCGGTTGCATCCGGTGTCCGGCGTATAGAAGCGATTACCGGGCGCGAGGCTGTCGCATATATGCTCATGCAAAAACAGATAGTCGATAAGATCAGCCGGAGCACCAACCGACCGGTTGAGGAAGTGTCCGGGGCTGTCGCCGAGACACAGAAAAAACTGCTCGAGCTTCAGAAAGAAAACAAAAAGCTGAAGGCCAAGAAATTTTCCGGCGGAACGAACTCTGTCGGCATTGAAGAAAAAATAGACAGTGTATCTTTCCGGCATCACGATTTCGGAAATATTGAATCGGAGGAAATGGCCGGGTGGATTGACGGCGGCAAGGAGGCCAATTACCCGCTGATAAGTGTCGCCATCGGTATGATTAATGGCAAGAAAACTTTTATGTCATCGGCCAGCGCCGGGACGAAAATGCATATCGGCAATCTTACCCGTGAAGCGCTTAAAGAGCTGGGCGGACGCGGCGGCGGCAAACCAAATTTTGCCCAGGGATCCCTCCCTGCCGATATCGACGCCGATAAGGTGTTCGGTGTTGTTGCCGGCAAGATCAAGGATAGTCTTGAAAAGAGCAAACAATGAATGTTTTCGATCATTTGATTGGTGCCAGAGAAAAAAAAGGAGGAGGATTTCTTCTTCTTCTCGATCCCGATCGTACCCCGGTCGAACGCATGGAGTTTCTTGCGGAAAAAGCGGCTGGGTATGATGTCGATGCCCTTCTGGTCGGTACCAGTTATGTGATCGAATCGGATTTTCATCATGCGGTCAAAAGGATCAAGGAAAAAGCCTCGGTCCCGATTATCATATTCCCCGGGGTGCATAGCCAGATCGCACCTGATGCCGATGCTATTTTATTTACGTCGCTTATATCCGGCAGAAATCCGCAATATCTTATCGAGGAGCAGGTTCGCGGTGCCCCGCTGGTCAAACAGTACAATATCGAGACTATCCCGACCGGTTACATGCTGATCGATTCACGGGGCTATACCTCGGTTCAATTCGCTTCCCGCACTTTTCCGATCCCTTCCGATAAGCCGGATATTGCCTGCGCTCATGCGCTGGCGGCGCAATATCTGGGAATGCGTATGATCTTTATGGAAGCCGGCTCCGGGGCGATAGATTCGGTACCCGAGACTATGATTCGGCAGGTTGCTGACTATATGGAGTTGCCGATCATGGTCGGGGGCGGTATTAACGATCCCGCGCAGGTTGAACGAAAAATACTGGCCGGGGCATCGTTTGTTGTGGTCGGTAATCATTTTGAAAACAAAGAAAATTTTGCGCGTCTGCGCGATTTCACCCGGGCGGCGCATCCATATCAACGGGTTGAAGTATGACAAATGAAGAACGTGTCCAGATGGTTATCAAAGAGGCCGAGCAGTCGTCGGCCCTGCGCAGAACGGTGGGGCAGTCACTGGCCGAGCCGCTGGTGGAACTGGCCAATAATATCGCCGCGGTGCTTGGAAGCGGACATAAACTTTTGATATGCGGCAACGGCGGCTCCGCCGCCGACAGTTCACATATGGCCGCCGAGATGATCGTCCGACTAACCGGCGAGCGCAACCGCGCCTCTCTTCCGGCCATCTCGCTGACCGCCGATACTTCCATCCTCACTGCGGCCGGCAATGATTTCGGGTTCGAACATATTTTTGCCCGGCAGATAGAGGGACTGGGACAGCAGGGCGATATGCTTTTGGTCATTTCGACTTCCGGTAATTCCGCCAACCTGATCAGTGCGGTCGAGGCGGCCCGGGAAAAACGGATGCTTATCGCGGCATTACTGGGCGGCGACGGCGGTAAAATCGCACCGCTGGCGGATAAAAAACTGATCATCCCGCATAGTTCTGTCCAGAGAATCCAGGAAGAACAGATATTTTTAATACATTTATTGGTGGAACTGATAGAGAGCGATCTATTCCAATGATCAATCGGCTCGTCAGGTATCCCGAAAAAGGCGCCGCTTACGCCCTTTTCGGATACTTCTTTTCATCGCCTTTTTCGCATGCGCTTGGCCAGATCTTTTGCGGCCTGGCTCTTTTTTTGATTATTGTCCAGGTCATCATGGATAAAAAGGTGACCCTCAAACCGAAAATCGGCACCTTCGGCATATTGATCCTTCTGTTTATCCTGTGGTCGGCCATATCGGCCCTGGTCAGTCAGCGTCCGCTCGGGTCGCTTTTTTCTCTCAAGGAAGAGTGGCTGTTTATGATGATTCCAGCGGCCGCGTATTTGAGCAAGGATGAGAAAGTGTTGCGGATATGTCTTAGGTTGTTTGCTATATCGGTCATGATTATATCTCTGTACGGTATCTGGCAGCATTTCACTGGAATCGACTTCTACCACGATCTTCCGATGGTCAAGGCCGCACCCGACTCCTACGGTTACCGCGCCAGGGGGAATTTTACACACCGGATGACATTCGGGAATTACTATGCGCTGGCCTCGATGCTCCTTTTGGGGATAGCATCATGCGCCGACAACTGTAAAAGCAGGATATTTTATTGTGCCGGTTTTGCCCTGGCGGCGATTGCCTCGATACTTTCATTCAGCCGGGGCGCCCAGCTTGCGATTCTTATCACACTAATTATTTTCCTGATATTTTTCGCAAAAAAGTCATGGAGACTGCCGGCGGCGGCGATGATTGTGGCGGCTGTTATTGTCTGCATGTTATCCCCGGCTATCCAGAAACGTTATAAAGATATCATAACGGTCGAGTTGAATTCCGATTATAAATTCGGGGGAAGTCGGATGATAATCTGGGAAGCATCGTTCAATATGGTAAAGGCCCACCCTGTCTTCGGTGTCGGGCAGGGCAATTACGGCCTTTTTTATGATACTTTCCGAGCGCCCAGAGACGACCGGCATCATGGACATGCTCATAACGATATTCTCAATGTGGCCGCCTATGCCGGGATTCCCGCGGCGCTAATTTTCATAGCTTTCTGGGCGGCAATTGTGTATAAATTATTGAAGCTGTTACAGAAGATAAAGGCCCGTAATTATTATAAAGGGGTCGCCATCGGTTTATTCATGGCGACAGTTATCTTTTTTATCAGTTCTTTGTATGAAGCCACGTTTGCCGATGAGGAGATTCGTCTGTTTCTGATGGCTGTCTGGGGCCTGGCGTTCGGGTTGGAGTATCTGGTTAATGAGACCGGAGAAAATGCCGAAAAGATGGGCATGACGGAAAAAACAGAAAAGGCTTGACAATTTGGCCTTTAATATTATAATAGGACGCTGAAAATGGCTAAGAAGACAAAAAAAGAAGATAAGAATCGGTTTGAGTGGCCGTTCGGATCCAAAAATTACCTGATTTTTGGAATAGGCTTACTGGTTATTGTCGTCGGTTATATCTCGTTATGGGCCGGCTCGATAACCCTGGCTCCGATTCTTCTGGTTCTGGGGTACTGTGTTCTTATTCCGATTTCAATTATAGTCAACGGAAAAAAGAAGGTACCGCCGGCCGAAAATGTTGAGGCAAAGAGCTAAAGGCTTGGATCAGTGGGGCAGTTAGCTCAGCTGGTTAGAGCACCTGCCTTACACGCAGGGGGTCACTGGTTCGAATCCAGTACTGCCCAATAAATTTGAAAAAAAATGGAAACAGGGCGAGTGGATAAGGAAAAAGAAAGAAATAGAAAAACTCTGGAAAGAGACAAAAGAGGTCTGGACAGGCTGACAGAATTAGGTTACATTCAGCTTGGATATGAAATAGAGTAAGAAAAAAAGGAATTTTAGTCGGGGTTGTAGTTCAGTTTGGTTAGAACGTTCCGCCGAATGCGGAAAGGACGCGAGAATAGTGGCATATTTTGTATATGTTCTACAAAGCGTTGTGACGGGAAAGTATTATATCGGCTCAACCGAAAACTTGAAGGGTAGATTGGACAGACACAATAGAGGCAGATCCAAATATACTAAAAGCGGAAAACCTTGGAATCTGGTTTACTCAGAGGAGTATGAATCTCGTTCGGATGCTGTCAGGCGAGAGAATGAACTAAAATCCTGGAAGAGCAGGAAAAGATTAGAAAAATTGATGGCTATAAAGGAAAAAGCCTGATATATTAGAAAATATAAATATTCGAATATAAAATTAGTCGGGGTTGTAGTTCAGTTTGGTTAGAACGCCTGCCTGTCACGCAGGAGGTCGCGAGTTCGAGTCTCGTCAACCCCGCTTTTTATCACTCTCAGCAAACTCTGGATGTTTCAGCAGATATTCCAGAGGCTTTTTTTTGTCT
>Ga0190359_1001368_pt1 | contig 15388 bp, 12 predicted proteins | sample 48721823_MG_FD_161269 | JGI IMG/M metagenome (GOLD analysis project Ga0190359, IMG submission 161269) | Hydrothermal vent microbial mat bacterial communities from Southern Trench, Guaymas Basin, Mexico - 4872-18-2-3_MG | ecosystem: Environmental > Aquatic > Marine > Hydrothermal vents >... | reverse complement strand
AGGGGAAAATTGTTTATGTTGAAGATGATTATGAAAAGGCCCTGATGGCTGCAACATATGCCTCATTGCACAATTCTCCTTTGGTTGTGCAAGGATCTGTCCTTGATGATTCTGAAGATTGCGGCAACGATCCCTGCGTCTTCGATTCTAAGTATGTTATTTTGGTAGGAGATGTCGATTGCCCGGAAAATGCATTGTTTTGCGAAAAATCTGATATTGAAAAAAAGTATCTCGCGAGCATCGAGCTGGATAAAATAATTTTTGTTAACCCCGCCGATTTGGATATTTTTTATAGGCAAGAAGGCGGCTTTACTCCTGACAAAATTCCAGACCCCATTTACGACCTTTACGGCAAAACATCTTTGGCTGCGCCATTTCTGGCCAGCGCAAAGCATGAAATTATTATTTCTGCCGGTGGTGACAATTATGTAGAATTTGACAATTCGTTGAAAAGCAAAATAAATTCGTTGAAAATTTATCCCACATATCTGACAGTGATGGCGTCCCCTTTGGCAATTCCTTATAAAACAAATATCGGACACGCCATAGATACAACGGAGTATGCGGACTTTAACTCAGATAAGCATCCTGACGTTGGTGTCGGCAGAATCCAGGGAATGACAATCTCAGACGTTTCAAGCTATATTGCAAGGGTCCTGTTTTATGACAATCTTGAGAAGTCGACAGGCACGAAATTCGTTGCAGGCGGACTCAGCTGGGACAAACAAGAAAAAAGGCCGCTCGATGTTGCAAATGAGTTTGCGAAAAGGTTCAAGGAGGCCGGTTTTGATTCAACCTGCGGGCTGTATGTTGCCGACGACTACTGGAGTGATGATTATATTTGTGCTGAAGGATATGATTCATCAGACTGGGCCGATCAGCATCTGGTTGTTTGGATTGACCACGGTGGCACGAACTATGCGGGAATAACGAGCAGTGAGATGCCCCTTTTAAAGAGTTCCGTGATGTTCAGCAAGGCGTGCTCGACATGTGCAAGCTATGACAAGGATTCTTTCTGCAATTCTGCTTTAAGAAAGGGTGCCATAGCATATTACGGCAATGTTTGGCCATCTTTAACAATAGACTGGAAAGTTGTCGGGGTTTTGAATGGGTTGTATTATAATAAGTTGTCAACAGGCCTTGCCCTAAAGAATTTTTTTCATTCCAACCCCGTCTATGATTACCATCTTACGACTATGTTGCTTGGAGACCCAACGCTTGAAATAAATCCACCGTATTCATTAAGCATGCCTTTGGAGGATGTGTTATGAAAATAAATATTTTAGTGGTTTTGGTCACTTTGGCCTTTTTCATTGCGATCTTTTCGGCCCAGTCGCAGGCCATGATCTTAATAGATATTGATACACCTCCACACCCGCTCGTTGACAGAGCATCATTTAACTATACTATTTTGTCCGATGAGAACATGTTAATCACCTATTCTGCCGGTATAGAATGCCCTTCCGCCCCTTTTCAGGAACACGAAATAAAAGAAGCCCAAATCAAGATCGGTATCCCCCTTCACGATGAGTATCATTATTACTTCGTTACCAAGGACATAGAGCCCCAAACATGCAAGGCCGTTGTGTCAATACTGAAGCCAATAGAGCAAACTGAGGAAAGGAATTTTGGTATATTTATAGAGCCAAGATTTGAATTCTCCGTCCAATTCTGCAAAGACAGAGAATGTAAAGAAAAATCAAAGACTTTTGTCAAGAATGAGGAGGTTTTTATCAGGTTTCTCTCCAATCTCGATAACCCCGAGGTTGCCTCAAGAATAAGTTTTCCAGATGGTTCAGAAATGGATATATCTATTCCTAGTTCAATAAAAACTTCCAAAATCGGCACGTACGAATTGCTGGTTGCGGCAGCGAAATCCGGTTACAAAACCATAACCAAGAAATTGCAGTTCGCTGTTTTGGAAAAAGATGTCAGCATACCCGGATATATACACTGCAATGGGAACGGCGTTTGCGCGAATATGGAAAATCATCAGAACTGCCCGCAGGACTGCCCTTCCGGTTCAGCCGACGGGATTTGCGACAAGGTTGCAGACGATAAATGCGACCCTGACTGCCCCTATGGTGACGACTCTGACTGCAAAGTGCCGGTTGAGGTAATTGTTGTAATAGTTGTCATGGTGATGGCAGTGCTCGCTGTTTTGTTCACCTACAAAAGAGGGGGCAAATCTTCTGATGCTGAAAGAGCATGGAAAGAACTGGAAAATAAGTATTCCTGAAAAGGCAAATCGTTGCATCAAGATGTTATGATATCGTTACGGAAATGCAGGCGGCTCTTTTGCAATTTCAGGGAACTCCGGCAGATCAGAGCTTCTTTCTTCAATGCAAGTGCAGTTTGACTGGCACTTGCCCGGACATTCAGCATCATCACTACCGTCACATTCTTCAAAACCTTCCCTTAAAGGGAAGGATTAAGGAGTTCAGGAATTGGTTCAATTGTGAGCGGTTCCATGGGGGGATAAATGACATTCCTGCTGAACTATACAAGTGTAACGTTGGAAACTTTACTTAACAATTTGCAAAACCTTATAAATGTAATTCCTTTCTTATTATTAAGTATAAACAAAATCAAGGTTTACAATGGGTTACACACTAATACTGACAGAAAAGCCTTCGGCTGCAAACAGGATAGCTTCTGCGTTGGCAGAGGACGGTGTTAAAAAATTTAGTAAAAATAAGGCTCCTTATTATAAAATAAAAAGAAAGGGGAAGGATATTGTTGTGGTTCCTGCTGTCGGTCACCTCTTTGTTTTGAATCAGAAAGGGCCCAACATGAAGTGGACATATCCTGTTTTCTCTGTGGAATGGAAACCCACATTTACGGAAAAAAACAATCAATGGGCAAAGAAATACTATAATAACATAGAGACGCTGGCCAGGGGTGCAGATGAGTTTGTAGCAGCCTGCGATTATGATATAGAGGGTTCCACTATAGCCTTCAATATATTCAGGTTTATATTCAATACCAAGGACGGGAAAAGGATGAAATTCTCCACCCTGACTACTCCTGATCTTATTTACGCTTTTGAGCATGCTTCTCCACACCTGGATTTCCCGCAGATAGAAGCTGGCTTAACAAGGCATCAGCTTGACTGGTATTTTGGAATTAATTTAACAAGGGCACTGACACTGGCTTTGGAACGTGTGGGTGGCTACTGGACCCTGTCTACAGGCAGGGTTCAGGGTCCTACATTAAAGATACTGGAAGACAGGCAGAGAGAGATAAAGAAATTCATTCCAAAACCGTTCTGGCAGATACAGCTTGAAGGTGTGATAGACTCCAAGAAGATAACAGCCCTGCATGTTAAAGACAAGTTCTGGGAAAGGGATGAAGCAGATAATATTTATAAAAAATGCAAGGGTAAAGACGGTGCAATATCAGAGATTGAAAAAAAGCAGCAAAAGCAATATCCACCTTTTCCATTTGATTTAACAAGCCTTCAAAGGGAAAGTTATAACCATTTCGGATATTCACCCAAAATGACCCTGGACATAGCACAAAACCTTTATGAGATGGCATTGATATCCTATCCGAGAACATCAAGCCAGAAGCTTCCTTACAAGATAGGCTACAGGAATATACTGGAAAAACTATCAAAACAAAAGGGTTACTCTGAATTATGTTCCAGGCTTCTTTCCAAGAGAATATTAAAACCCAATGAAGGCAAGAAAACAGACCCCGCACACCCTGCAATATTTCCTACAGGCAATACACCCAAAAAACTAAACTCCTATCAGAAAAAGGTGTATGATTTAATAGTTAAAAGATTCTTCTCTGTTTTTGCTGATCCTGCCCTAAGGGAATTGATGAGGATTATTATAAGCATAGAGAATGAGAAATTCATTGCGCACGGTGCGAGAACAATAGCGCCAAACTGGATAGAATTCTACAGACCATATTCCAGGTTCAAGGAGATTATTCTGCCTGAGCTGAAGAAAGGTGAAAAGGTTGATGTCAAAAAACTGGACATGCTGGAAAAGGAAACAGAGCCCCCAAACAGATTTACACAAGCAAGTATATTAAAGAAAATGGAGGAATTGAATCTGGGAACAAAGGCCACAAGGTCCCATATACTTCAGACACTGTACGACAGGGGATACATAAATGACAGATCTATTAATGTCACTGAGCTTGGTGAATCAGTTATAATTGCCCTTGAAAAATACTGCCCTGAGATAATATCGGTTGATTTGACAAGGGAGTTTGAACAGGAAATGGAGGCTATACAGCAGGGTAAAAAGAAAAGAGAGGACATAATAAAAAAGGCAGAAAAGGAAATAGAAAAAATCCTTGAAAACTTCAAGAAGAATGAAAAATGGATAGGTAATGAAATACTGGAGGGAGTTAAAAAATATGAAGAGAAGATGCATAACATAGGCAGGTGCGAATGTGGCGGTGAGCTCAGTATAATACATTCAAAGAAAACAGGAAAAAGATTTGTTGGATGCAAGAATTATCCAAAGTGCAACAATTCCTATCCTTTACCTCAGCATGGTTATATCACTGTTCTGGGCCAGAAGTGCCAGAACTGCGGCTTATTTCTTGTTTCTGTCAAGACAAAAGGCAAAAGGCCCTGGAGGCTCTGTGTAAAGTGCGGATTTGCAATCAAAAAGAAAAAAGCGAAAAAATAGCTTTTTAAGTTTTTTTGTTTATTTTTTAAATATGATAACATTCACCTCGTCATTATATTTTGTGCAACAGGAGGTTTCATAGATGGCAGAAGTGAAAAGGGACTATGTGAGGTTACTGAATAATCTGCAGAATGAGCTGAATTCTGCAGAAGATATTGATGATCTTAGAGCAATAAAGGACAAGAGTGAACTTCTTATAGAGGATATAAACAATAAGATAACAGAAATAAGCGATCATATATCAATAAGATATGATTGTCCGGTGGTTATAGGTGGTTTGGCAGTCATGGGGGGATTGGGTGTTATAGGTTATTTATATATTTCTGATGTTGGAGTTATAAGGGCTGTCTCAGGGTTTGTTTCTAACCTTATTTTAAATTATGCGAATCCCGGGCATGAAGGCTACTACACAGAGACAGTGGATGGTTTTACAAACCTATTCTCAAAAGGAGCGGGCACTCTTTTAGGTTTTCTGGGTGGTTCTTTTATTTATGGAAAAATAGAAAACCTTGCAGGTGACATAAAAAAAGAGCACATTGGAAGCAGAACAAAGGATCTGCATTCATACAAATCAAGGTTTGGAGAAGTTCTCGGGAAAGTAAAAACAAGGATGAGAGAGAAATACGGCCTTTAATAATCAACCGGCTTCAGTCTGGCCCAGGCCAGTGGCCTTCCCATTCCTCATGCAGGGCTTCTAATTCCATTGCTCCACCAATGAGTGAGGATGCTACCATAATAGCTCCTGCAACCCATGTGCTGCCTCCGGAGACAAACCCAGATACTATAAAGCCGCCTATAGCAACAAATATACCGGTCCCTTCTAGGAATTTTATCCATCCGCCCCTCTCATCAAAGCAGTAGTTATGACCGTCTATATCATTGTTCTTTTTTATATCTGTTATTGCTATTCCGTCTATCTTGCACTTCTCTGCTGCATAGGTCTCAAAGTATCCGTCATAATCAGAGTCAACAAGGGTTTTAACGCCTGTTGGAAAGCTTATCTTTAAACGGTCTGTTATATCATCATCATTTTCATCCAGCTGCTCTACCTCATATTTCCTTTCTCTGTATATGCGACTTATGACATCATTCACAGGTGTTTTGCTTATGACCTCAATATCCCTCATATTCCTTTCAGGCCCCCAGTCATAGTTCTGGTAATAGCCTGAAACAGTGCTCATATCAAGCAAGCAGCTTGGTTCTGTATCTTTCAGGTTCCAGCTTATACCTAGTTTTGTTTTATTGTCTTTTGCTTTGCAGGTTGTTATCTTGGTTTCTGAATTATAGCTGTAGGTGTAACATTCAATAATAAGTCTTTTCACATTCATTGTATTAATATAACAAGGTGAGACAAGGTGCATATCTGTCCTTCTTTCAACGCTCATAACGCCACCCAGAGGACCAGGGTCCCATATAATTAGAACAGGTCTGCCCTTTCCGTCATCAGACATCTCTGTCCTGCTTATGGGATCGTATTCCTTTGCCATTGCTGTGACTATTGCATTCCCGTTCCTGTCGCTGACCCTGACCTCTGTCATGCTCTCTGCTAACCTTAATGCATACACGCTACCACTGACAATCATACCCTTTACAATAAATCTTGATGCGCCCTTCTTGATCAATCTTTCAAGTATCCTTTTATGCAATTTCTCACCAATAACCACCTTCTTGATATACATATACAGTCCTTTTGTTAGACTAGGGCTTTTCAATATTGAATTCTCCACCACTTCCTGGGCCGTTTTCCTCGGTAAACCCCGCTTCACCCATGATTCAACAGCCTCTTCTGCTACCTCTTTTAATAATGCCCTTTCTGCTGCTTCTGATGCGATTCTTGAGGTGAGCTTCGGTATGAACTTTGCACCGGCCTTAACATGCTTTAAGGCCTTTATAGGAGGTATGGATGTTAATATAATAAGCCCTGCAGCCAGTTTCCAGTCTCCCTTGAATGTCCATGTGTCCTGCTCCATTGGAAAGTTCTGCCAGTAAAACAGATACTTTGGGTCCCCATTAAAAATCACCCAGTCCTCGGCATTAGTAACAACTTGGGGCAGCTGGAAGTTCCTGACCTTGGCATTTGAATATGGGGGATAATAATCAGCCAGCTTTTCCAGGCAGTATGTCTTCTTGTGCTTTGCACCATCCCCAGGATAGACATTTGTCTGTTCTCCAAACAACTCAACCTCGTTTTTGAAATGAATCCATAGGTGATCATCATCAAAATAGTTCACAGCATCCTCAAAGAAATCAAGGCCTTTCTTGTATCTGTATTCTGGATTTTTCTTGCTGTTTGCCTTGAGAAGACGCTCAGCAAGGTAATCAAAGGCCGGGTCATTGCCGTGCGAACGCCTGTATCCCCTGTAATAAGCTAACTCTTTTGCATCCCCGTCCCTGCTGTCCTTCCACTTCCATTTTCCATCCTGAAAAACATAATAAACATCAGCTACACCCAGGGGATCGTCTTCATCGTATTGTATATAATCCAGATTGTTGTAATCCCCTGCAATATCATTCAGGCAGTATATAGGGTCATCATGTTCAACCTTAATATTATCCTTCCCATCTATCCATATTCTGATCCAGTCATCGTTTTCGTATTTTGCCCCGTTGTCCAAAACAGAGGCTATAACCCTTATCCCGTTTCTGTAGCTGTTTTTGTTTTCTGGTTTTTTCAGCGCCGTGATTATGTCCTTTGGTGCATTGTCCAGTTTGCCAAATATGTCATCTGGCAATGATTCCAACGGCTGATAATCCTCATATTTATCATCACCTGTTCTTCGGGCAAGGTCATAACTCTTGAATTGCCATTCATGCCCGTTAAACCAGAACCACAGATTGTCGGATTTATAACCTATCCATGGATAGTCCTCTTCATACATGATCTCAAGGTATTTGCCGCCGTGTTCCTCTGTTGTATATGTCGTGTCCTTGAATGTGTGCTCCATTGCCTCTGGCAATGACCCCAACAGTGAATCGCCTAAATCATTATCTGCAAATGCTATAACAGAACCTGTCACGCCATTAAACCCAGGCCTGGGTGCACAATCACCCGGTGCGCAGCAAACAAACTTTACTGTGTTGCCTGTTTTGTATTCCTCCATGATGCTCTTATCAGGGCAGTACATGCCTTCTGATGGTTTGCAGAATTCATATCCCCTTTGTTTGCATACATTGTCTGCATCGGCCTCTTCTATGGGCGGACCTTCCATCACCTCACTCATTGCCTCGCTAACAGTAGTCGCACTCTGTCTGCTTATCTCTGTATAGGGGCTCTCTTCTTCTTCAAGCCCGCACCATTGAGGGTTACTTAAACAGAACTTGTCATAAAGGTAGCTTAAACCGCCTGTTATGTGGAGAATAAAAGCAAAAAGGCCAAGCCCTATAAAAAATACAGCAGCGTATTTTATCAAACCCCCTGTCAGCAGCTCATAACCCATATATTAATTATGTTTTTTCAGGTTTATATTTATGGATTTTTAATAATTAAACATGGCACGGAAGTGGACAAAAGAAGAAAGGAAGGGACACCTGCGTGAGAAATTCTATCCGCTCAGGGAAAAGATGTTTATGTGTCTGGCCGTGGTTGTGGTATTTGTTGTGCTGCTTTCCCTTCTGTTCTATGCTGTGCATGCAGGTGCTGGAGCAGGCTGGATAATAATCCTGCTCATAATAATTATAATAATGGTGCCTGTTGCTGCATTTCTTATAGATTCTGTATTCTATGAAACAGAATAAAGACCATTAAGCCTTTTTATTGCCCTTAGTTTTTCTGTGCTACCAAGCCTGGCCTGTTTTACGCCATCTCTAAGAATGCCTATGCTTCTGTCATATGTTTCTCTGTCCACCGGATAGGGAATTCCGTCCTTGCCGCCGTGGCTGAAGCTGAATTTTACAGGGTCCTTCCAGCTCGGTGGTTTGCCATAAACAAGATCAGAAACCAGGGCAAGTGCCCTTACAGTTTTTGGGCCAAGTCCAGGCACACATAAAAGCTCTTCATAGTTTTTTGGTTGAAGTTCATATGCTTTCTGAAGGGTTTCCATGTTCTTTTTGTGCATATTAATTATATAATGGCTCCTGGGCATATTCAACAGCTTTTGCTTGTTTGTGAAGTCCAGAATGTTTGACTGGCCTGAGAAAAGCCTGGCCAGTTTTTTTGGATTATCATTAACCATATCAACACTTTGTTTCCTGGCTTCTTTGCTATTACTGGACGTCATGTCCAATACCTCTTTTTCTTTCCTATCACCAGATATACCTGAGTGGGGTTCATCAACAAAGCTTTCCAGACCGGAAATCCAGTGGTATCTTCTTGCATATCTTTTTCCGGTGTTAAGGCCTTGCTGAATCACTGTCCATTTTCCCTTTTCAGTGAAAATAAAAACATGATGATAAAGCTGGTATCCATCCTGCAGGGCAGTATTATCTACCTTGGCAGACATCCTGCTTGAATAAACAAGGCCTTCTGTACTTTTTGTGCTTAAGCAGAGGTCCATGGCTTTATTCTCTATCTCATGGGGTGTTCTCCTGGACATGCTGCCTTTTCCACCACAAACAACCAGACCCAGGTCCTTTCCTTTAAGGCCTTCCTTTAAGGCCCCTGTAACAGTAGTGGTTAATCCGCTTGAATGCCAGTCAAATCCAAGAACGCAACCAAACGCCTGAAACCAGAAAGGATCTGCCAGCCTTTTTAGAAATTCATCCTTCCCGTACTCCAAAACAATAACCTCGGATATTTCACCAGCCAGCTTAACCATTCTTTTAAAAAGCCATTTGGGGGCCTTGCCCCAGTGCAGAGGAAGATTAGCAGTGCCGCTTTTCAGAGCCATGAATATATTAATATAATTAAGATAAAATTATTTTTATTATAATTATTAACTTTTTTATACAATAGCATTCTATGTGGAAATAAAGGATATCAACATATATCTTATATTTTATTTCTAAACACAATATTTTCTGGCGTGGGTATATATTTTTGTTAAAAAAGAGGGAGAAATGTGTAAATAAGTTATCATTGACCGTTGTGGGTTTAACTATCATTAATTTCCTGTTTTCTTTGTGGATGGCAGTTCTAACGTTTTTGTTTGGGGATATTTTTACCCCCATAAACTTTTAATTATTATTACCTATGCACCCTGCTGGCTCTCAAGAATTATCCTTTTTATTTCAACAGGCTCTTCCTTCTTGGCCCTTACTCCCTTTCTCAAAAGAATTAATCTCTTCTTGGGTCCTGGAACAGAGCCCTGCAAAAGAATATAATCACCCTTTATCAGGCCGTAATTTAAGAAACCGCCTCTGGGATTAACCTGGGCATCCTTAACATTTCCTATTTTTAGAATCCTCTTGTTGTATTCTGTTCTTGTCTGAAAACCTAACTGGCCTGCCATTGCTACTGTGTTGGGCCTTACCCTTGCAACATTCCTTGGTGCCAGAACACCTATGTGCCGTCTCTTCTTCATATGTTTTCTGCCCCTTATCTTAACGCCAAACCTCTTAACAACGCCCTGATAACCCTTTCCCTTTGAAACAGATCTGACATCAACAAACTCACCTTCCTTGAATATCTCGCTGGGTTTTATCTCACTGCCAAGCCTTTGTTTGGCATAGTCCAGTTTCTGCTTCATATCACCGCCCAGCGAAACCTCAAACAGTTCTGGTTTTTTCTTGCCAATACCAGATTCCCGTGGTTTTGTGTGAACCAGTAGTCTTATATCTTCTATATTGTCCAGCTCACCTTCCAGTGCCGCAAAGCTTGTGGCCTTTTCTGCCTTCTTAGGAACGCATGTCTTTCTCTTAAGGTCCTTGGATATATTATCCGCCCAGACCAGACCAGCACCCGCCAGACCATGCTCTTTTTTCTTATAGGTCTTTATTCCGCACACAACAAGTGAAGGGCAGTCCAAAACAGTCACAGGGACTACTATCTCCTCTCCCTCTGTTACAGAGCCCTTTCTGTTATCATTAAAACAGATCTGTGTCATCCCGGCCTTGTAGCCAGCGAAATCCAAAGGGACAGCATCCCTGACCTCGGGATGGGACTTTACAGTAGCATAAATCCTCTTTGCTCTTTTCTTGGGCCAGAATGCCCTGGAACCTGCCCTGGGTTTGCGTCCCTTAGCCATAGCATCTCTTTACAGGAGTTACTGTTTTCCCAGAACTATAGGGAAGAAACAGACAACTCCTGTCTCCTTATCTATACCCTGCGGCCACGCCGACCTCCTTTTTTACGGGTGGAATCATGTGGTACTGGGGTTACATCCTCTATTTTTCCTATCCTTAGGCCTGATCTTACAAGGCTTCTTATTGCTGGTTGGGCACCTTCTCCTGGTATCTTTTTCTTATGTCCTCCCGGAGCCCTTATCTTTAGATGCACACCGGTTATGCCTTTGGATAAGGCCTCTTGTGCGACCTTTCTTGCTGATTTCATCGCAGGAAATGCAGCACCCTTGTCCTTGTCCCGGTTTGTTATCATACCACCAGAACATATAGAGATGGTCTCTGCCCCTGTTATATCGGTTATGTGGATTATCGTGTTATTAGTAGAAGAATATATGTGAGCTATACCCCATCTGCCTTTGGGTTGATTGCTTCTCATTTCTATTCTTTTTCTGTTCATTATTTGCCACCTTTCATCTTATTCCCGTACCACTCTACCTTGTTCTCCTCTTCTGCTGTCACAAGGTAGGATGGGCTTGTTGTTTTCTTTTTATCAATGCCAACATGTCCATGAACAATCAGCTGTCTGGACTGCTTTATATTGCCACACATTCCCCTCTTGAAAACTATTGTCTGCAGCCTTCTGTCCAGAATATTGTCTATCTTTAAGGCCAGGATATCATCCAGATCATTATTCTTGGAAAGCAGGCCAAGCTTTATCATTTTGTCCAAGAGTATCTTCTCCTTTTCCTCGTTTTTAACAGCAATAAGATTCCTTGCCCTTTGCCTGAATTTTCTCAGCACTTCCTGGGCCATCCACAGTTCTCTTTTTTTCTTTAATCCATACTTCCTTACTATATCCTTTTCCTCCTTTATCTGAGCAGAACCCCATGCCTTTTTTGGCCTCTTAAACTTCTTTCTTATCCTTCTCATTTCTTACCACCTTTGCCTGGTTTTCCCTTTGATCTGCTCACACCAACAACCTTGCCCTTTCTGAAGGATCCCCTTGTTCTCTGGCCTCTCACAGGAAGGCCAATGGCATGCCTGACTCCCTTGTATGTCTTCAGCTTCTTCATCTCGTTTATATCCATTTTAGTGGTTAGTTCTAATTGTGAAGCTATAAGATGTTTGTTTTTTCCGTCCACAGGATCTTTTTTTCTGTTATACATCCAGAGAGGTATATTGAACTTCTCCGGATTCATTATAATATCCTCAAGTGTTTTTAATTCATGGTCAGAAAGATCACCTAGTCTTTTATCTCCAAAACTGCAAACATTAGCTACTGCATTGCTAAACATAAAGCCGACTCCCCTTATCCTTCTTATAGCCGCTTTAACAGGCTTTGTTGCATCCAGATTCGTCTCCGCCAGCCTTATTATATCCTCGGCTCTTAACTCTCCTCTTCTGGCCTTCTTTGGTTTTTCCACAGGCCTTTTTTCAGGCTTTTTTTGGACTTCCTTTTTTATAGCTTCCTCTGTCTTGGGTTCGGATTTTTCCTTTTTATTTTGATCTGCCTTTGCTTTCTGGACAGCCTTTTTCTCTACCATACACAACGCCTTCCGAAAGGTTACGAGCCTTTATATGAACCGGTGATGTCAGACAATATCAGATGCTATATGCCAGTTAAGATTGCTAGCTTTTTGGCTCGGTTTCCTATAATGACCGCTAGAAAAAGCACTAACGGTCATACCCCACACGAATTCCGTGAAGGATCATTTGACTATACAATTAAATAATTAATTAAGTATATAAATGTTTACTTCCACGGCTGTATCAACTTAATTCCGTAATTTTCTGAAAAACTTTGACTTTTTCTGTCGTTTTTATTGAATACTCGAAATTGTAAAAACCGATATCAACAAACGGTTTTTACGGATCTCAAACGGTTAATTGTTTGAGAGTAATTCCGCATAGTGACTGGTGAATGTTAGCGATTGCCTTGTTTGGAACCACCGGTCAGAGACAGGGGAATTCTGATTTAAATTGGCAGAGCCACTTCCACCTATTCCTGCGTAGTCTCACTGGCCTCTCTCGGTTTTCTGTAACCATTAGGCATCTGGTCTGGTATGTAAGTCCCAAGACCAAAGTTGTCGGTATTCTCAGCAGTAACCAAGACGGGCAGCTCTTCAATTTGAACTCCTCCTAGTGCTCTGCTTTTGTACTCAGGTCCTTTGTCTTCGATCATTTCCACACCCCCTATTATGAAACACCGGCCGGGTATGGAGATTCATCAAGGCCGAGAAGCAACAAAGCAGAATCAACACACCCGGCAACACAGCTAACAAATCAATACTTATTTCCTACGTTATTTGACCATGTATGTGCTGGGTGCATAGGTATTATTTAGGCCAGGGGGTTTATAAAATTATGCTGGGTGTAAAGTAAACTTTCTAATATATCCCTGCATCCAAATATAATGCATGAAGACATTAATCTGCTCTTTCACCTTTTTTTTCTTAGTGCTCTTGCTGTTTTCTGCAGCCACAGCCCAGCCATGCAGCACAGGGGCGGATGATCCGGCTGTAAATACAATCGGCAACTGCGACAGCGAGGTCAACATAACAGAACTGATGAACTACATAAACCTCTGGTACGGATGCTCGGCGTGCTATCCCGACATGTTCAACTCCATCGAGGCTTATTACGGGATTCCCTTTTGCGGCGACCATGAATGCAACATAACCACAGGCGAGGACTGCTCCTCCTGCCCCCAGGACTGCGGAGACTGCCTTGATTCCTGCGCAGGCATTGCCCAGTGCTCTGATTACAATCAGACAGAATGCTCTGATGACCCATGCGCAGTGAGCAGGGCAGGGTGCAAGTGGGATGCTGCGCTCAGGGTTTGCGAAGAAGCCCCTGCTGAATGCGGTAACCAAATCATAGAGGCAGGAGAATCTTGTGATGATGGAGAAAATAACGGATTAGTTGGATATTGCAATAATGAATGCAATGGTTTGGTTGGGGATTATTATGTTTCAAAAAATGACCCCGACTGCGACGACTCCGGGCCCGGAACATCGGAAATTCCGTGGTGCAATCTAACCAGGGCATATACCTGGTATTCTGGCACAGGACCAAAGGTTAAGGAAGGTGACGTTGTTTTGTTTAGAGATGGGGATTATGGGACGTTTAGAGAACACACAAACGATGGGGCCCAATATCTATTTTATAGGGATGACTGGATAACCTACAAAGCAGATGCAGGGCATATGCCTGTGTTAAGCAGTATTTCTGTTCAAAATGCTGATAAATGGGGTGAGATTGAGCATGGCAGATCTTATCTTATTTTTGATGGATTCAGGATTGAGAATGGAGTTGGCATAGCTTACACTTCGTATGTTCAAGTGCGTAATTGTAATATAACAGGTCCAGCAGAATCATATGAGGGACTTTATGCGCCTTATTTTAGAGTAACTTATGGGATAGGAGCAAGAGGAGCTCATAATATTACAATTGAAGATAATGACATATCTTATATTTACAGGGGCATCAGTGTAACGGACGGAAGTGATAATGTTATTATTAAAAATAATTCAATTCATTACATTGGAGAAGATGGCATAGTTACTTCTGGAGCCAACCAGTTGCTAATAGAAGGCAACACTATTTATGACCTACATCCCTATCGAACAGTCATTGGTATTTATGGAACAAAAAGCGGAGACTTTATCCAAGGAGAAAAAGTAATTCTCCAAGGAACGGCGGCCGAGGGTATATTTTACAGTCACAGTCCTAGAACAGGTTATGATATTATTAGTGTCTGGCAAACCACCGAGGCAGATTTCAAAGCAGAATGGCAAGCTGGCAACGGTGATACTATAATCGGCCAGACCAGCGGAGCCGCATTATCAAATATAAGTAATGTGGACCCACCACATACTGATGCTGTTACGTTAATGCCGGGCACAGATATAATTTTCAGAAACAATAAATTAATACGGCGTTATGGTGGTGGTAGTGACGGTCAAGGATTGAAATTAGATAGACCTCAGAATGTAATAATAGAAAATAATCTTATAGATAGTTTTAAACCAGTGATAATGGAAGGAACTGATGATTGTCATTTTTACAACAACACTTTTTATACCATCGACCCCCACGCTAGAGTCGAGGTATATACGGGCAAGCCAACCATAATAAGCAATATGTATAATAACATTATTGGAAGGTTGCTTATACGCGGCGACAATGGAAGTGGATATGGCAGGGTCATCAATCATGGCAACAACATTTTCGGCAGGAATCCAAATGGTACTGGCGGGCCTTCCTATCCTTTTGAGGTTAATTCTTCAAGCGAGCTTGTCGATTATGATATTGATAGTTTGTTTGTAGATGCAGTCAACGGCGATCTTAGGCCCTTAATGACAGAAGCTGCCTGCGACGGGTCTGTAAATCCTCCGGGCATTGCTGTTGGAGCTTTGCCTTGTGTTCCTGAATGTTTCAGTGGAGATGCAAAACCTTGTTTGAATCAACAAGGGGTTTGTGCAGGATGTTCTGAAACTTGTACAGGAGGGACGTGGCTAGGATGTGATGATGCAACTTATTCAGTCTGTAGTGTTAATTATGAAAATCCTGAAACA
>Ga0190359_1001367_pt1 | contig 15392 bp, 12 predicted proteins | sample 48721823_MG_FD_161269 | JGI IMG/M metagenome (GOLD analysis project Ga0190359, IMG submission 161269) | Hydrothermal vent microbial mat bacterial communities from Southern Trench, Guaymas Basin, Mexico - 4872-18-2-3_MG | ecosystem: Environmental > Aquatic > Marine > Hydrothermal vents >... | reverse complement strand
TCAGTTCATGCATCCCCTGCAAGGGCATTCGGCGAGGAACACTATGGAAGCAACTATTCTGCGCATAAAACGCTTGTTTTGAAGGCAAATGTATCGAACACAGGCATTGGTGAGAACGAAGCATGTCTGGTATGTCATACGAACTATTCATGCAGAATATCATATTCATACTTCTACAATATTGATTATAACATCTCAAACTGGAATATCAGCAGTTTCTCTTTTGACGGCACACGGAATTATGATATCCAATGGAACAAATCGGGCGCGAAGCATGAGTTCCTCAAACTTTCTGATATAAAATGCACGAAATGCCATAAGAACGTATATGATGCGCTTGTTAATGGCACTTCCAATCCATCAAATGAGGACTATCTGACACACGCACCGGTAGAAATTGATAGTACAGGAAGTAACAATAGCTGGGATACCGACAATCCCTGGGGTCATTACAGGTATCATTACATCCCGGATGTGAACAGAGCTGAACGGGTTAACAACAACTATTGCTTCCGATGTCATAATGTGAACAAATACGCAAGTGAGCATTCTTCCGAGAACGCCACTTACGACCTCGGGAATGTGACAGATGACACGAATTCTACGGAGGTTCATTGCTCGGAGGCTTTGACATGTGCAATATGCCATGGGAGTGGAAGGACGAAGGAAGTGATTGATAATCCCGATTATGGAGGCAGCGGACATAATGAAACGATACCAGATTTTGTAGACGAAGTTGCATCAAATTACGCGAGAACGTTCAGCGGTGATATTTGCATGGGCTGTCACGAAGCGGCTGTGCATCCTGACGATGGAGGAGAAGAATGTTCCAGATGTCACAATAATGGTAATGCCGCGGTCAATATACAGTCAGAACCTTCCGGGTATGTCACAAATACAGCATAAAATGGATGATATGCGTATTCCCGACCTGAAGCACGCAGGTGCATGGAAGTTGGAGGATTACAGGGGGAGTAGAGACCTATACCTATTGTAGGCAAGATTAAGTGTGTGATATGTAGCCCTGCTTCAACATCACTTCCGCATTCAATATAGATGCACCTGCTGCGCCCCTTATTGTATTATGACCGAGAGCGATGTATTTTATCTCGTTCTTCATCCTCCCGGGTCTTATTCGCCCCACAGAGACGCTCATACCCCCGCCTGCATCACGGTCTAACTTCGGTTGTGGTCTATCGCGCTCTTCACGCAGTATTATTGGCTTCTGTGGTGCAAAAGGGGACTCTATATCTATATCTGTGTTGAAGTTCTCAAAAGCCTCTTTCACTTCCCTTTCACTTATTTCGTCCTCGAACTTCACCCAGACCGCTTCCGTATGCCCATCCATCACAGGAACACGATGACAGGACGCACAAACGGTGAATGATGCTTTCCTTATTCTCGAACCTTCCAGCGTACCAAGTATCTTGAGTGGTTCGCTCTCCATCTTATCCTCTTCTCGCTCTATGTATGGTATCACGTTATCCAGTATCGCCATCGAGGGCACACCAGCATAGCCAGCACCCGATACCGCCTGCATCGTGGCAACCCGCACCTCGGTGATGCCAAACTGCATCAGAGGCTTCAAACTCAAGGCCAGTACGATAGTGGAGCAGTTAGGGTTGGTGACAATGAACCCTCGCCAGTTCCGGTTCGACCTTTGCTCATTGATTAATGCCAGATGGTCCGCGTTTACCTCTGGGATGACCAGTGGCACGTCATCTTCCATCCGATGCACCGATACATTACTCGCCACACAATAGCCCGCCTGAGCGCATCTCCTCTCCACTTCTCTTGCTACCGAGCCGGGCAGTGCGGAGAATAGAATTGCAAGCTCTTCATCCTCTATCATATCAGCATCCACATCCTCTGTTGACCGAACGACCATCTTCGCAGCTTCTTCTGGCATCGGGTAAGGGAGAAACCACTTTGCTACATCGCGGTATCTCTTACCTGCACTCCGCTCAGAAGCAAATAGCGCACTGAGTTCGAACCATGGATGCCCATCCAGAAGCTGGACAAACCTCTGCCCTACACTTCCCGTAGCGCCCAATACCCCCACTTTTATCTTCTCTGTCATCTTATATACGCACCCCGAATAGAAGATTCACAGTAATAAATAAAAGTAAAAAATTAATGGCTTCTTATTATTGTTAGTGATTAAGGGGAATGAATGAGAGATGCAACAGAAGGATAGGATAGTGGAAGTCTTTGATACAACATTAAGGGATGGAGAACAAACGCCGGGGATATCTTTTACGAAGGCACAGAAAGATACGATAGCAAGACAACTGGATAAGTTGGGTGTGGACGTAATAGAAGCGGGCTTCCCCATAAGTTCGAAGAAGGATAAAGAAGCAGTGAGAAGTATCGCGCATCTGGGGCTCTCTGCGCGGATATGTGGTCTTGCACGACTCCTGACATTGGACATTGACGCCTGTATTGACTGTGATGTTGATATGATACATATATTTGTACCCAGCTCGGAGATACAGCGTGAGCATACAACGGGTATGAGTGAAGATGCGGTGAAGGAGCAGACCTATGAGATGACGCGGTATGTGAAGAACCATGGTTTTCAGTGTATGTTCTCGGCGATGGATGCGACACGGACGGAGTTGCGGTTCCTTCAGGAACTGTACAGGATTGCAGAAGAAGCAGGTGCAGACATCGTAAATGTACCTGATACAGTGGGTGTAAGCGAGCCGTTCCGGATGTATGAACTTGTGAGTGAGATATACAAAGTGGTGAAGGTCCCGATAAGCATACATTGCCATAATGACTTCGGGCTGGCTGTTGCGAATAGCCTGGCAGCTGTGAAGGCGGGTGCCTCTCAGGTCCAGGTATCGGTGAATGGACTGGGAGAACGAGCAGGCAATGCAGACCTTGCGGAGACTGTGATGAGTCTGAATGCGATATATGGATTGAGGACAAGGATAAAGACCCAGTACCTATTTGAGACTGCGAAGCTGGTCGAGCGCTTTTCCGGTGTTCAAATCCCGATCACGCAGCCGGTAGTGGGCGAGAATGCATTTTCTCATGAATCCGGAATCCATGCACATGGTGTGATAAAGCGGAGTAATACGTTCGAGCCTGGGATAATGACCCCTGAGATGGTAGGGCACAGGAGACGGATTGTACTGGGAACCCATACTGGGCGGCACTCGATAGAGAAGAAATTGTCAGAGATAGGAATGTCACCGTCGCGTGAGCAGGTGGAGGAGATACTGGAGCGTGTAAAGGAGCTCAGTGCGAGTGGTAAGAAGGTCACCGACGATGACCTGTATTCAATTGCGGAGGTGGTTACCGGAGAGGTTGCGAAGCACGAGCGAGTGGTGATATTGAAGGAGCTATCAGTAATGACCGGTAACAATTTGATACCAACGGCTTCTCTGAAGGCTATAGTTAAGGGTAGAGAATGTAAGAGTGCACAAATGGGTATAGGACCTGTGGATGCTGCGATAAAAGCAATTCACGATATAATAAGGGGTGAGATAGGCGGAGACCTGCAACTAAAGGATTTCAGGATAGAAGCGATAACAGGAGGCTCTGATGCTCTTGCTGAGGTGATTATTGGTGTGCAGAGGGGTGACAGGGTGGTGACCGCACGGGGTGTCCGCGGCGACATCGTGATGGCGTCCGTTGAGGCGTTCATCAATGCAGTAAATAGATTGATGCAGGGTTGATTGAGGTTGAATCGAACCATGTACTCCAGTGAGGAACAGGAAGTGGAAGCGGTCTTTGATAAAGAGAAGAGATACATCATGCAGACTTATCGGAGACCGCGCATGGTGATAAGCGAGGGTAAAGGTGCGAGATTAAAGGACCTCCTCGGTAATGAGTATATAGATTGCGTTGGTGGTATAGCGGTGAACGCAGTTGGTTATTGCCATCCCGCGGTTGTGGAAGCGCTAAAAGAGCAGGTGGATAGACTCATGCATGTCTCTAACCTTTACTACACGGAGCCGCAGGTGGAACTTGCGGAGAAGTTAGTACAGCTAACGGGCATGGATAAGGTCTTCTTCTGCAATTCTGGTGCGGAGAGTGTGGAGGCAGCATTGAAGCTCGCAGCTAAGACGACCGGTAAGAGCGGTTTTATAGCTGCGGAAGGTGGTTTTCATGGCAGGACCATCGGAGCACTGAGTGTAACATCAGGACATAAGTTCAGGAGTGCATTTGAGCAATTACTACTGAAGAGTGTGAAATTTGTCAGATATAATGACGCTGAGGCGATAAGGACTGCGATAGATGATGATACCGCTGCGGTTATTCTGGAGCCCATTCAGGGCGAGACTGGTGTGATAGTGCCCTCAGAGGGGTATCTAACGCAGGTCAGGGATATCTGCACAGATAAGGGTGTATTACTGATTCTGGATGAGATACAGACGGGTTTTGGGCGTACAGGGAGATGGTTCTGCAAGGATTATGAAGCTGTGGAGCCAGATATAATGACGATTGCAAAGGCGCTGGGCGCTGGTTTCCCGATAGGGGCAATGCTTGCGAAGGCGGGTATAGAATTTGGAGCTGGTGAGCATGCATCTACGTTTGGCGGTAATCCACTGGCTTGTAGTGCTGCACTGGCATCTATCAGTGTGATAGAATCGGAGAGGCTGGTGGAGCGGTCAGAAGAGCTTGGTGCTTATTTCATGAATCGTGTACACGAAGATGGGCTGGATTCCAGACCGGTGGTGAAGGAGCTGAGAGGGAGAGGACTGATGATAGGGATAGAACTGCAAGAAGCATGTGCAGATATCGTAGATAACGCACTGAATCGCGGGGTATTGATAAATTGCACTTCGGATAGGGTGATAAGACTTGTACCGCCACTTGTGATAAGTAAGGATGAACTGTCGCGAGTGATTGCAATATTGGAGGAGATTATCGTGGATAAATGAATAATAATCATTATCAGTTAGAATCACAGATATAGGGTACTTCTTTCTCTCTGACCTTCTGTCTTATCGGTATAGAAAAATAGAAGCTTGAACCCTTACCCTGCGCACTCTCCACCCATATCTTCCCGTTATGTGCCCGTATGATGCCTTTTGCAATTGCCAGTCCCAGGCCGGTACCACCCTTTTCCCTGCTCATAGAGGCATCAATTTGGGAGAATGGCTGAAACAACTTCTTCTTGCCCTCTTCTGAAATCCCAATCCCAAAATCGGTTACACTGAAAAGAACATTCTCGCCTTCAAGGGTTGTGGAGGTCTCGATAATCACTTCAGATCCATCAGGTGAGAATTTTATTGCGTTATTTATCAAATTGCTCATTACCTGTCTCAATCTTTCGTTATCGCCGATGATGAGAGGCAGTTCTGCCAGTTGTACCCTTAATTTGATTCCTTTCTGCCTGATGAAAGGTTCCTGCATCTTTATCGCCTCTTTTACCGCATCATTCAGGTCCATTACCTGAAAAGCCATCTTTATTCGTCCCATTTCTATTCTGGAGATATCAAGGATGTCGTTAATCAACCTATCCAATCTGGCTAAATTCCGCAGTATCAGCTCTATGCTTTCTTTCTGCCGCTGGTTCAGTTTGCCTTTATAGCCTTCACGTAGCATTTGCAGTTGTGCTTTCATCGGCGTAAGCGGGGTTCTCAATTCGTGTGAGGTGATGGAGAGGAATTCGGTCTTTATCCTTGTCGCTTCCTGCAGGTCCACCACTTTCAACTCCAGTTCACGGTTCAATTTCCGTATCTCTTCTTCCGCTTTCTTTCGCGCTGTTATATCCCGGAAGATTGTTAATTTCGATATACTGCCATCTATATTCTTTAAAGGCGTCTCAATCAGGTCGTATATCTTATTCATCCTGCTCGAGTGCCATTCCCACCTCACTGTCTGACCCTTCTCCATAACTACCTGGAGTTTGCACAGCGGGCAGGGTTCATCCCTGTCATGAAAGACACGATAGCAGATATCACCCACGCAGTCGCCAAATTCATCACGCAGGACTTTATTCATAAATTCCACTTCATAAGTCCGCGATATCGCATACACACCGTCCACCATGCTCTCAAATATCAAATTCAGGTTGTCCCGTTCCTCTTTCACCCGCCTCTCCAATTCTACCTCCTTTGTTATATCCCTGCTCACTCGAACAGTACCGATCGGCACACCGTTCTTGTCCCGCAGCAGTGAAGCAGACATGCTGACATGGATTTGTTTGCCATCTTTCCTCAGCACTACTGTTCGATAATTCCTGATTACCCCCTCACGCTGTACCTGCTCCATTATTCGTTCTGCATCCTCAGGGTCGAGGAAGAATTTTTTGTTTGGCTTCCCTATCACCTCTTCTGCACGATAGCCCATGACGCCCTCTGCACCTTTATTCCAATCCCTCACTATCCCCTCCTTGTCCACAACGGTGATTGTATCCGCAGAACTGTCTATTATGTTATTCAGATAATCCCTGGTTGCCATCAGTTCACGTTCCGTGCTTTTCAAATCTGTGATGTCCTTTGATACCACCGTTACAGCAGTTACCATCCCGGTTTCAGGGTCTCTAACCGGACTCATGTTCTTTAAGAAGCATCTACCATTCTCATCCCTGTATTCATGCTGTATTGTGGTGCCGGTATCAAAGACGTGTTTCACTTTCTCTGTGAACCATCGAGACTCTTTGGATGTGTGAAAAGCCTGATATGGGCGACCCAGATATTGCTCCTTCGAGAGCCCCAATCGTGATAGATGCTGCTCATTCATGAATAGATACTTGCAATTCCTGTCTACGAGATAGACAGAATCCCCGGTGGACTGCACGAGTGAGCGATACTTTTCCTCACTCCACCGTAACTCATCCTCTACTCGCTTCTTATCCTCCAGCAGTTGATAAGTATCATAAGCTCTTTTTACGGTGACAAGCAACTCAGCCCTGTTTACGGTTTTCTCGTTGTGCATATACATATAATAGTATGCACCTGCTTTCAAAGCCTCGATCGCCTTTTCTTTCGATTCGTATGCGGTAATTACAATCACGCACATATCGGGGTTAAAAGCCTTAAGGTGCTTCAGGACCTCGATTCCGCTGATGTCCGGGAGTTCCAGGTCGAGCAGACAAACAGAGTACTCCTCTTTGCGGGCAAGTCTCAATGCCTCTCCCCCGCTACATGCAGTCTTCACCGTGTATCCTTCTTCTGATAGGATATTCTCCAGCGTAATGCACATCTCAGGATCATCTTCCACGATGAATATCGATCTCACTTTTCTCATTTCCCATTTCCCATTTCTCATCCCCCATCACCCTGACAGCTCCTTTTACTCTGTTGTATCATAGCAATAGAAGAGGAGGCAGCAAAAAATCGGATATTTCGCAGCTTTTCCAATCACTCTAATTTAATTGCCTTTTCAATAGCTTCGAGCATTCTACGCACTGAGAATGGCTTTTCTATTAAATCTACCACACGTTTCGAGTTGAGTAATCCAATCTCTTCAGCTTCCAGTGAATGAACCGCGGTAAGGAAGATGATCTTCATACCTGCCAACCTGTTATCCTTCTCTACCATGTCCAACAGTTCCTTTGTCGTCAAGCCAGGCATCATGATATCAAGAAGGAGAACATCCGGTACCTCTTCTTTGAGCTTTGCAAGGCATTCATAGCCATCCCTCGCTGTTATCGTCCTATAATTGTTCGCGTCTAAGATTTGATTCACCGATAGGAGAACATCCGGTTCATCGTCCACAACCATAACTGTATGCGTGGTCATTTTATCTTCGGGTTGGCGATGCCAACCAGTTGTAAAGGACCTTTTTTACCTATGATAAGGGAAGCGAACAGAGAGGTCGTGAATTCTGACTTATCTCGCCTCTTTGCTATAAGCGAGCCACGCCAACTTCCTCGCTCCCGTACCAGAGCAAGGATATCCTCGCGAACCCAGAAATCAGACCATGAACGCCCCAGAACCTCCCTGTCTTCAGCATAGCCCCAGACCTTTAAGAATGCTGAATTCACATACGTGAATTTTCCCTCAGGGCTGGTCATGAATATGGGATGCGAAGAAATTTCGATGACACTCGCCTTGAGTCGCCATTTCTCTTCAGCTTTTATCTTCGCAATGCCACCCGCGATTGATTCTGAAACGCCCTCAAGCAAACTTCTATCGGCATCAGAGAGCGTTCTACCCTGCCTGGTGAAGATAAGGAGTGCACCATGAATCTCGCCTTTCGTCTTCAGGGGGATTGCGTGGAGCTCCTGGAGATTATATTCCTCAGCCATGCGAGTCAAGGCCTCTGTAAGTTCATCCGTATCCGTATTGCTATTCGCGTTCAGATCGGGACAGCAGGAGAACGTAAAGGGCTCTTTTCGCTGGATTGCTTCTCTTGCTATCATTCTCTTGCAATCTTCCGCTTCATCAGCACCCCTGCGGGTGGAGTAACTGGATAATGCCTCCTCAAAGGGGTCATAAATCAATATATCGCCCATATCGAAGCCAATGACATCCTGCTGATTCTTCAGTATCGTGGAGCACAACTGGTCAATTGTATAAGACCTGTTAACCGATTCTCCGAGTAGACGATACAGTTCAGAGAGATTTTTTATCCGTTCCTCGTTCCTTACTCTATCGGTGACATCGCGGATGATTGCAATGATAGAGAATGAACCATCGGGATTCTCCACCGGTCGCGCTTTTATATCCAGGATCCTCCCTTGTTTATCCTCTACCCGTGTTTCAACCTCTTCTTCTTTACCCTCTATGAGTTCTCTGATCCCACTGGTGTCATTATCATCATAGGAGCCAAATAAAGCGTAGTGGAATTTATCACCGATGCAATTCCCGTAGAGTGCGACTAAATAATCGTTCATAAAGAGGATATTGTAATCGAAGTCGAGGATCATAATGCCCTCAGGCATATCAGAGAGTATGCGAGAGAATATCTTCTCAGTATATGTCTTCTCATCCTCACTGAGGCGGAAGATGTGCTGCAAAGGTGCTTTACTCACGAACCATACCTTCGCTCGCCCTATCTGCTTGTATGAGATACGCCCGTCGGCACGCAACTGATTGAGGTATTTGGAGAGCGTATGGCGTTCGAGAGGTACTCGCCTGGATATCTCATCCATAGTGGCACCAATGTCCCCTATATCCTGAATGGCTGCGATGATCTTGTTGAATATCCTCTCCTCCACTTTCATGATGTGGTGACAATAAGATAAGGAGAGGTTTTACATAAAAAGATATCGTTCGGTATCTATTTATGGTAACTTCCCGCTCTCTCTGTATGAAATGTAAATATGTAATAAAAACTTTATGTACTATAAAAATCGTGAAAAACTCGCTTAACAAAGGATTCTCTTACAATATTTATCCTTTATCTTTGTACTAGTACTTTAGCATCTTCATCATCTCATCTAACCCTCTTGTATTCACCACATCCTTTGCCTCCAGCCAGCCACGCCGGGCAGTCGCCACACCATACTTTATCACATCCCGCATCTGCATCGCGTCATGGGCATCTGTTGAAATCGTTATGTGAACACCATAATCCTTCGCCATCCTGCAATGGACATCCTTCAAATCTAACCTGTCCGGGAAGGAATTTAACTCCATGACCGTACCTGTATCACGTGCCACTTCCATCAATCGTTCCATATCCACCTCGTATGGCTCCCTTTTACCCAGTACACGCCCCGTTGGATGTGCAATTATATCCACATGCGGATTCTCCATTGCCGCTATTATCCTCTTTGTCATTGTCTCCTTATCCTGTGTGAACTTCGAATGTACCGCAGCAACGACCACATCCAGCTCCTTCAATACATCATCAGAGAAATCAAGTGAAAAATCCGACTTTATATCCACTTCCACGGAAGACAGAACCCTGAAATTCTCAAACTTCGCATTCACTCGTTCTATCTCTTGCTGCCGCCTCTTTAATTTCTCCTCATTCATACCACCTGCAATGCCAACCGCAGGAGAGTGGTCAGCCACAGCGATATACTCATAACCAAGCGCAATAGCAGTCTTCGCCATCTCCTCTATACTGTTCTTTCCGTCACTCCATTTGGTATGCACATGCAAATCGCCCCTCAAATCGCTGAGTTCTATCAACTTCGGTATCCGATTCTCCTTTGCCGCTTCCACTTCACCCCGGTCTTCCCTCAACTCAGGCGGTATATATGCAAGCCCAACACTCCTGAATACATCCTCCTCATTCTCACCGCCTATCCGCTCTTCACCACGAAAAATACCGTATTCGTTTATCTTTAAACCCTGCTTCACACCAAGCTCTCGTATTCTTATATTATGGTGCTTGGAACCCGTGAAATAATGAACAGCGGCGCCAAAAGATGCCGCTTCTACCACTCGCAGGTCCACATCCATACCCTTCAGCACAATTGATGACTTCGTATCTCCTTTTGCTATCACATCCTCTACACCCTCCAGGCTGGTAAACGCATCCATTACCTCCGACGGACGCTTCGAGACCACCAATATGTCTATATCGCCTATTGTCTCACGCATTCTCCGTAAACTGCCAGCAATTGTAATTCGCTCCACCGCATCCAGCTTCTTCAACTCGTTCACTATCGATTCTGCGTATGGAAGCGCCTTTGACAATAATACACGACCTTTATAACGGCGATACTGTGCTATACCCTTAAGTATATTCTCTTCCACTTTGTGACCCAGTCCGGGTATCACACCGAGCTTATGCGCCTTTGCTGCTGCTTCCAGCTCCTCTATGCTCGTTATCCCAAGCTCTTCATGCATCTTCGCTATCGTCTTTGGACCCACACCAGGAATTTCCAGGAGTTCAAGCAGACCGGCTGGCACCTCTTGCTTCAACTCTCTATGCTTCTTGCAATCCCCGGTCTGTGCGATCTCCACTATCTTTTTCGCTATGCCCTCACCAATACCCGGTATCTTCTTTAATTCGCTCACACCACCACGTTCCGCAATAACCTTTAGGTCCTGCGTTAACGTCTCTATTGTACGAGCTGCTCGCCTGTATGCCCGTATGCGGAACGGATTCTCACCTTTAATCTCCAGTATGGAGGCAATCTCATCAAAAATACGCGCTATATCCAGGTTCACCATCTCATCTAATTCGTCTAGATTATCTTGGTTTCCATCTCGGTTCTCCTTTCCTATATACTGACTTCAATGGCTCTTCTCTGGTTCCCGGATATCTCAATCTCCCACCCTTGAACTTGAAATCGGGCGGTTTCCGCTCTGCCTCTATTATATCCTTCGTCCTGCCCGCTATCCGGGCTTCTATATCTTCCGCTTCCTTCTCCGCCGCGCTCTTCGCTATATGCAGGTCGTCTATCTTCATCATCCCCGTTGCTGCCTCCGTTGCGGATATAAAAGCCTGTAGTTTTACACTGAGCGGCTCTATTATCCCCACCTGGAACATATCTCTTATGCTCTTATCACGACCCGAGATACCTGCATTCATATTACCTCTGAAATGCTCCGCTCTGAGCTTCGTTAGTGTGTCTATCTGGTCCATGCCGCAGTTCTTCGCTATCGCTCTCGGTATCGTCTCCAGAGCATCTGCGAACGCATCCACTGCTAATTGCTCCTTGCTCGGTATCCCACGTGCAAACTTCCTCAGCCGATACGCAGATTCAACTTCCACCGCTGCTCCGCCCGGTACCACGCGATTATCCTCAAATAATTGTGCAACTGCATGTAAAGCGCTTTTTAGCTCGCCCACCAGGCTCTCCAGAACCCTGAGTGAGGTACCCCTTATAACAATCGTTGCAGACTCTTTGCGCGGACAATTCTCAAAGAATACGTATTTGTCCCCTCCTATCTCACGTTGCAACACTCGACCTGCATACCCAAACTTGTCTGGACTTAAGTCACTCACATCCTTCACTATCTTGGCACCCGTAGCGCGTTCAAGACGCTCAAGATCCGTTAATTTTACACGCTTTATCACCATTATCCCTGCGTTACGGAACTTTGGCAGTGCATCATCGTCCACACCCCACCGGCAGCAGATCACGTTTGCACCACACCTCACTATTGGGTCCACAAGCTCATCAAAGAGCCGCGCTCTTGTCTCATGGAACTCACGGAAATGTGATGGCTTTGAGATCTTCACATGGAAATCGAGTGCTCCTAATGTCTCTCCGGCTTTACTTCGCTCTCGCGCAGGCATACCCGTGGGTAACTCTTTCCTGCCCTTTATCTTCGGCTCCCGGTACTCAATCGGGAAGTCAAGGAGCGCTATCTTCGCATCACTCACCTCTGTCGGTAGGGCATCCAGTACTTCACGATCCACAACCACTCCCTCAAAGAACCGCGTCTCATTTACTTTGCCACCGCTCTTTGCCTCTATTGCAATATCATCCACATCTATCCGCTCGCTCTCGCTCGCACCCTCACCCTTGCTATTGCTCAATCGCCTGATGCTCTGCACTACCACATCTGCCAGTATATCCTCATCACAAAACTCACCCTTCTTAAGTGCTGTCTTCGCTACCTGCCGCCAGATTTCAATGCTACCCTCATCTCTTACATCCACCGTGGTTGCCATCTCCTTCAATATCTCTTTTACAAATCCTAGTGCACGCTCATAGCCGTCCACCACGATATTTTGATGCACCCCTGCTTTCCTTAACTCGTATCCTTTCCTCACCAGCTCCCCTATCAGAATCATCACTGTGGCTATACCATCCCCCACCCGTTCACCCTGCGTCAGCCCCGCAGTAATCAATATATCCGCGGTTGGATGCATGTACTTCAGTTCCTTTATCAGGCTGTAAGCATTACTCGATATAAGGTCTGCAGCTTCTACCTTCGTTGCTCCCTGGGTTATCAATATCTTTGACCCAAAGGGACCGATCACCGGCTTGAACATGTCGGAGAAAGCCGCACAAACCATCATATTCGTCTCCTGGATCTCCTCCGGCGGCACTTCCCCAGGTGGTAACTCCTCCTTTATCATCTCTATCTTATCACCATTAACCAATAATAGCTGGTATTAAATAACTCTTAGCGGTAAGGAATAATCTATTTTGCTATAATGTAATTAGCCGGTTTAATACCGTTCCTTCACACAACAGTAATCATAGTGAGAATGAATCGAAAGAAATCTTCAACCCTATATTCCGCATATTTTAATATAAATTACTTTCGAATTTAAATTTATACCCGGTTATAGCATATAATTTCAAATAAGAATTATTTCATATGGATATCTATGTCAACGAATCTAGACTCCCTACTCGATTATAGTAGCAAAAGAACCTTGACCACCCTGGCATAGGGTATAGTAGCCACGGTATGCAAGGAAAATCGGTTTGACAGACGAAATTGATAGGATTGTTGGTGTGGAACGCCAGAAAGTGACCTGTGACGAGGCAGTTGTTACCATGGTCCTGAACGCTCTTCTCATGGATTCGTAGACCGACCACTGTACCTATTCCCTGAGTTCGTGGGGACAAAGCCCGTGGAGATATTGATCAATAAGCCTTCAAGGTGAGTACGAGCATGAAGAAGGCGACATAGACGCCATGCCAAATCAGATAAAAATATACCCTATGGCTACTCCAAGGACCACAGACCGGAAACCTCGAAGAAAGCGTTTATGAGAGAGCCGAAAACGCTGGAGAAGGAGATAAAGAAGGAGAAAGAACAGGTGGAGAACAAGGTACGGCATCTCTCCAATCATGAGTTTTACAACGAGGAAGAGAGTGAGACAATACTGGATCAGAAGAGCAAGCCAACACAGAAATAGCAAAGCATTTTGATCAAACTTTCTTTAAAGTTTGACGATACGGCGTGTCTTTCAGGTGTTTGAGGGAGAGGGCATTACTGCTCTTTACATGGGGTCGGAGAAGATAAAGGTCTTGAACTTAAACTTAAGACCAATTCATGGTAAAATCCTTGCACTGTTCGGTCGTGAGTATGAGCGGATGTATTGCACCAATTACGGATGTGAGTCTGTACAAACTACTTAGGGTCATGGCAATGCAAAAGTGAAGGCAACCGTTACTCCACGTCATCTCCTTTTTCATGCTAACTCAAATCAAGACAAAAGGAGGAATAAGCTGGATAATACGCACATACGAACATGAGATGCAAAGTAATTTGACAAAGTCAAGTTAAGCCATTTATTCTTTTTATCTCCTCACATATTCTCAAATTGTTCAACGCTTGCAAGGGCGTAATGGTGAACTCCTCGTCATTTCTCACGCACCTGATAAAAGTCTTTAATTCATCCCTTAATGGCTCTACCTTGTTCACCAGGACTTTTTCTATAATGTTCTCCTGCGTATATCGCTCGTCCTCGATCCCATACTTTCCGGGTTTCCTGTACAAATATATCTCCTGATTCATGAAATCGCCCTCAATCGTGAATTCATCCTCTTCGATATATATCGTTCTTATCTTTTTAGACGATTTCCTACTCGCCGACAATGACACAATAGAACTCCCAAACTCAATCAAGGCGGTACACAGGTCGTCGTTTCCCGCAGCATGAAGTTCGTACTCGCCTCCAAATAAAACGTTGAATACAATATCAATGTCATGTATCATCAAATCTTCTACGATAGAACTATCCGTTATTCTCGCGGATGCGGGATTGTGCCTGCTTATCTCAACGTATAGTGGATTCCTTATTATCCGCACAATCTCCCGTACAATAGGATTAAACCGCTCTATATGTCCTACGCCAACAATTAAACTTCTGGATTTCAATAAATTTAGCAATTCCTCACCCTCCGCCACTGTTACAGTAATCGGCTTTTCTATTAAACAGTGAACATCCTCTTTGATCGCGCTCTTGGCAACCTCAAGATGATATCTCGTTGGAACACAGATGCTCACTGCATCCACCCGTCTCAAAAGCTCTTCCTGGGTATTGCAAACAGTGACATCGTATCCCTTCAATACTTTCGTCTTCTGTCTATCAACGTCGAAAGCATAGACTGCCTCAACCTCCTTAAGCTCTGAATATATTCTGACATGGTTTTTACCCATAGTTCCCGTGCCAATAACGCCGACTTTCATTTTATTCGCTCCTTTAGTCAAGTTTGGTCAAGCTTTCTTAAAATTAAAAGAAAGGTGGTGTTATAAATTTTGTTTTCAATTATTATCCCTCCATGCTCATGTCTCAGTTCCATCTAATAAATATTGGTATCTATTCTTTTTCTTCACAAATCTTTCGACGCCTGCACCTCCTGCACCTTTTACAGCGGGTCCAACTTCACGAAACATTCATACCTTACCCACCAGAATTGCTCTGACTACACGATACCTGCAAGTAATGCAAAGGTTATGCTCAAAAGTGTCCCGATTAAATAGTACTCAGCCATTTTCCTGTCCTTCAATTCATTGAACCTTGCAATAGATTTGGCGGCAAAAATAACCGTTATCGCCGTGAGATACCCACCCATAATAACAAGATAAGCAAAAATGAGGATAGCGATTTCAAAG
>Ga0190359_1001366_pt1 | contig 15397 bp, 10 predicted proteins | sample 48721823_MG_FD_161269 | JGI IMG/M metagenome (GOLD analysis project Ga0190359, IMG submission 161269) | Hydrothermal vent microbial mat bacterial communities from Southern Trench, Guaymas Basin, Mexico - 4872-18-2-3_MG | ecosystem: Environmental > Aquatic > Marine > Hydrothermal vents >... | reverse complement strand
ATCGGAGCCGGCAGCACCTACACCCCGGAGCTGGTGGCCGGGCTGGCGGCGCAGGCCGGCCGGCTGGAGTTGGAGCGGCTGGCGCTGATGGACATAGACCCCGGGCGCCTGGAGATCGTGGCCGGCTTCTGCCGGCGCCTGGCCCGGCGCCAGGGCGCCGGCTTCGCCATCGACAGCGGCGGGGACCTCGCCGAGGCACTCGCCGGGGCCGACTTCGTGCTCACCCAGATCCGCGTGGGCGGGCAGGCCGCCCGCCACCAGGACATCCAGCTGGGGCTGCGCCACGGGCTGGTGGGCCAGGAGACCACCGGGGTGGGCGGCTTCGCCAAGGCCCTGCGCACCATCCCGGTGCTGCTGGAGCTGTGCCGGCAGGTGGAACGCCTGTGCCCGCGGGCCTGGCTGATCAACTTCACCAATCCCTCGGGGCTGGTCACCGAGGCCCTGCTGCGCCACGGCCGGCAGCGGGTCATCGGGCTGTGCAACATCCCCATCAACGTCCACCACGACCTGGCCCGCCTGCTGGAGGTACCACCGGAGCGGGTGGAAGTCGACTCGCTGGGCCTCAACCACCTGTCCTGGGTGCGCCGGGTGCTCCTGGACGGCCGCGACGTGCTGCCGCAGATGCTGGAGAAGTTCCTGGCCGCCGGGCGGCCGGCCAACCTGGACGAGGAGCTGGACTACCCGCCCGGGTTCCTGCGCGCCCTGGGCATGGTACCCAGCTCCTACCTGCGCTACTACTACCTCACCCGCCGGGCGGTGGCCGAGCTGCAGACCCGGCCCCGCAGCCGCGCCCAGGAGGTGATGGAGATCGAGCGGCGCCTGCTGGACTACTACGCCGACGAGGGCAACGACAGCAAGCCGGCCGAGCTGGAGAAGCGCGGCGGGGCGCTGTACTCCACGGCGGCGCTGGAGCTGATGCTCTCTCTGCGGCTGGACCGCAACGACCGCCAGGTGCTCGACGTGCGCAACGCCGGCGCCCTGGACTGCCTGCCCGACGACTGCGTGGTGGAGGTGCCCTGCCGGGTGGGTGCCGCCGGGGCCGTGCCCCTGCCGGCCGAGCCGGTGCCCCCGCAGATCGCCGGGCTGATGCAGCAGGTCAAGGCCTACGAGCTGCTGGCGGTGCGGGCCGCGGTGGAGCGCTCCCGGGCGGCGGCCATCCTGGCGCTGGCCAACCACCCGCTGGTGGCCGACGCCGAGCTTGCGGTGACCCTGGTGGCTGAGATAGAGAGGGACTACGGCATACAGTTGCAGGATTGACACAGGCCAAGAGAGGAGGGAGCGTGAAACGCACACCGCTGACCCTGTTGCTGCTGGCGCTGCTGGCCGGCGGCGGCCCGGCCCGGGCCGAGGGATTCTGGGAGGCCTACAAGAACTACTGGGATCGCATCATCGACCACGTCGTGGAGCTGGACCTTTACGGCAACTCGGCCCAGCTGCCCCAGGGCATTTTCGGCATGAAGTACGAGTGGAACATGCGCAACGCCGCCGGCCGCTACGACTCCTTCCGCCGGCGCCAGCCCATCGCCCCTCCCATCACCTTCGGCGAGCCGGGCAACGAGATGCTAATGCTCGACCTGGGCGCCTCGGGCGGCGGCGGCGGGCTGACCATGCAGTTTTCCTACGGCGTAACCGACATGCTGGACTTCTACATCGAGATCCCCCTCACCTACGTCGACATCCAGGTCCGCCCCAAGCTGCGCAGGTTCGATCACAACCAGCTGGATGCCACCACCAAGGCCTTGCTGAACGCCTTGCTGCCCGACAACCTCCAGGTCGACTGGAACTGGTTCGACGAGGCGGGCAACACCCGGCCCGGCAGCCTCAACCAGGCCTCGGCCTGGCTGCTCGGCCTGCTGCCACGGCTGGGCCGGCCCGCCATCGGCGACTGGCAGAACTACCCCGAAGACCGCGGGCCCGGCACCGAGTACGACTCCCACGGCATGATCCTCTCCGACGTCAACCTGGGCTTTTCCTGGAACTTCTACCGCTCGGCCCGCTGGAGCGGCTCCTTCACCGGCCGGGTATACCTGCCCACCGGCAACGTGGCCGACCCGGACAACTCCCTCACCCTGGGCACCGGGGCCAAGATCGACTGGGGCACCGGCTCCTTCGGAATCAGCTTCACCCAGGACTACGACGTGCGCCTGCTGCAGCTCGGCTACTGGCTGGACGTGCTGCTGTCGTTCGAGTTCGGCGCCTCCTACCACTTCCAGAGCCACCGCCGCTACCCCGACTTTCCCAAGCCCACGCAAGACGGCAACATGCTGCTGGACATGCTCGATCCCAACCGCGACTACTTCCCCGATCTCTCCGAGCTGTCGGGAAAGACCTACGGCTACACGCCCGGGCTGTCGGCCTCGGCCATGCTGCAGCTGGGCATATCCTCGCTCATCTTCGACGTGGGGCTGGGCATCGGCTACGGCTACTTCTCCGAGCCCGAGTACGACGCCGACTGGCGCTTCATCCAGATGGTGCGCTCGCTGGAGCTGTCGCTGGCCGGCCACAGCGAGATCTTCCAGGTGGCCGCCGGGGTCAACCTGATTCCCTTCTACGTGCCCCTGCAGATCCACTACAAGTACCAGAAGGAGATCGGCGGCCGCAACACGCTGTTCTACTCGGACAACCACTGGATAACCATCCAGGGCTACATCCCCACCATGTTCTGACGGGGCGGGAGGATACCGACCATGAAAGCGACACGCCAAGTCCACCGCCGCTGCCGGCCGCTGCCGGCGCTCCTGGCCGGCGCCCTGTTGCTGCTGCCGGCTCTCCGCTCCCGGGCCGACACCCCGGAACCAGCCGGCGCACCGCCCGCGCCCCAACAACAACCGGCGGCCCGGCCGGGAGACTACACCCTGCCCGCCTTCCAGTTCGGCGCCGACGCCTTCGGCGGCCTGGCCCAGGGCGGCACCAGCTTCATCGCCGGGGTCAACGCCTCGCTGCTGTGGCCGCTGTGGGACCTGGTATGGGTGGGCGTGCGCCCGGCCCTGCACTACTCCTACGACGAGTCCAGCCCCTACGAATCCACCTGGCTGCACGTCGACGCCGCCGTGCAGGTCAACATCATCCACCGGCCGGTACGGGTCTACGGCCTGCTGGCGGGAGGCTACCTGGGAGCGCTGGACGGCGACCTGCACCGCGGCCTGGCCGACGGCTGGAGCGTGCTGGGCGCCGTGGGCGTGGCCTGGAAGTTCTCGGGGGCGCTGGGCATCTTCCTGGAGCTGGGCTTCCGCGGCGGCCGGGCCACCCAGCCCGGCGAGCGGGTGCTCGACCTCGACGACCAGGGCCGGCCCCAGTGCGCCGACGCCGAGTGCCAGAGCTACCTGATGGAGGAGGTCGATCGCTCCTTCGAGCTGACCGCCTTCACCGTCAACCTGGGAGTCACCTACGCTCCCTGAACGGGGCGGGGCCGTCCCGCCGGGTTCGCCGGCGCGGCTTGACCAGGACGGCGAGGGACGCTATTGTGAGCACCTCCAGGGAAGGAAAGGAGTGGTACCGATGAGCGCGCGCATTTCAATCGTCGCCGGCCTGGCGCTGGGCTTGCTGGCCTGGTCCTGCAACGGTCCGCCCAGCCGCGTCGGGCAGGTCTGCCAGCAGGACCAGCACTGCGGGAGCGAGGAAGAAGGGCTCACCATGACCTGTGACTTCCAGATGCCCGGGGGCAGCTGCACGGTCAACGATTGCACTCCCGACGATCCCGATACCCTGGACGTGGCCGAGGACGAGCAGAGCTGCCCGCCCGGTTCGCGCTGCGTGCGGGAGAAAGACCCGCTCAGCTACCGCTGCAAGGGTTCCACGGAGACCCGCCTGGTGTGCCGCCCGGAATGCGGACAGCGGGGCGACTGCCCGGAAGTGATCGTCTGCAGCCAGAAGTGCCAGACCGACGACAACGGCAACGAGGTCTGCCAGGAGGTGTGCGAAAACCGCATGGAGTGCGTGCCCTTCTGGAGCCACCTGCCCGACGCCAACCTCTCCGACGAGGCCGCCGCCGCGGCCGAAAACCCGCCGCGCGCCTGCGTGCTCTACGGCAACGACTGCGTCTTCCAGGAAGAACAAGACTGACAAAGACCCCGCCCCGGCACGGCCCGAAACACCCACGCCACCCATGATGCAGGCGGCGAGGGGGTGTGCTCTCGCGCGGAGCGTAGTGAGCACGAGAGTGCGGCCCCGAGCCGCCCAGCACGTACCGCACAGGCACGGCCCGAAACACCCACGCCACCCATGATGCAGGCGGCGAGGGGGTGTGCTCTCGCGCGGAGCAAAGTGAGCACGAGAGTGCGGCCCCGAGCCGCCCAGCACGCAGCTACTGCCGGCGCGACATGGCTGTCCGGGGCGCCGGCCTGCTTAACGCCTCGCTACCCTCCGCTGCTCGGCAAGCTCGCAGCTACGGGCAGCTTCGCCTGCGCGGCCGGCGCAACATGGTTGTCCGGGCGCCGGCCCGCTTGACACCCACCTTTCCCATGATGCGGGTGCGCCCGGACTGTGCTAGTCTCTGCCCCATGCGCACCCTGGGGCTGCTCCTGTTGCTGGCAACGTGGCCGGCCGCCGGCGCCGGCTGGGAGGGTCGCCTGCGCCTGCAGGCGGGCGAGGAGTTCGACTCCAACGCCACCCGCGTCAACCAGCCCACCGTGGCCGACGGGGTGCACCGCCTGCTGCTGGACGCCTCCGCAGGTTTCGCCAGCGGCGCCCACTGGCTGGGGCTTTCCCTGCAGGCCGGGGGCAAGCTGTTCTACACCCAGTCCAGCGAAAACCAGGCCGCCTGGCGCCTGCAGGGACGCTGGAGCTGGGCGGCCACCCCGCACCTGGCCCTGGAGGTGGGGTTGCGCTGGCACGAGACCGTGCTCGAGGTGCACGACCGCGACTACCGCCTGCTCGAGGGCCGCGCCGGGATCGCCTGGCGGCTGTCGGCCACGGCCCGGCTGCAGGCCTGGGCCGGCGGCCGCTGGTTCTACTTCAAGCCCGACGACTACTTCGACTACGAGCTGCAGTTCAGCAACGCCGGTCCCCTGGCCGGGCTGCAGCTGCGCCTGGACACCGGCGAGGGGGTGAGCAGCTACCTGTTCTACACCTTCGGGCTGGGACTTTATCCCTCGGTCGCCCGCCGCTTGCGTGACCAGCTGGTGGTGGCGGGCGACAGCAGGCGGCTCGACATGGTGCACGCCGCCGGCATGCGCGTGCGCCAACGCATCTCCCTGGCCCGCAGCGTGCACCTGCTGCTCGAGCTGGGCTACGTGCTGGCCGTCACCGACACCAACTCCTACGGCTCGGCGGCGCTGCGCCACCGCCTGCAGCTGCTGCTGGGGCTGCAGCTTCCCGCCGGCATCGGGCTGCAGCTGCTGGGACGGCTGCAGTTCACCGACTTCCGCGACGGGGTGTACCTGGAAGGCGATCTCTACGAACCCGAGGCGGACGAGAACGAGAACTCGCTGGTGATACGCCTGCGGGTGCCGCTGCTGGCCGGGGTGAGCGCCTGGGCCCAGGGGGCCCTGTTCCGCAACGACTTCCAGTCCAGCCAGATCGAGGTGAACGGCTTCCGGCGCTGGACGGCGCTGGCCGGGCTGGCCTACCAGCTGGAGCTGTAGCGGGCTTGCGCCGGCCGGGAATTGAAGGTATGAGGTCTAGGTCGTGTTGCCAGCGGGGAAAAAGCAGATCTCGCCCGCCCGGCGCATCGCCCTGGAGGTGCTGCGCCGGGTAGAGGCCGAGGGTGCGTTCTCCCACCTGGCGCTCAACCATGCCCTGCAGCGCTCCCCCGGCCTCAACCCGGCCGACCGGGCCCTGGCCACGGAGCTGGTCTACGGCACCCTGCGCTGGAGCCGGCGCCTGGACTACGCCCTGGCCGCCCACTGTCACCGGCCGCTGGAACGCATCGAGCCCGGCCTGCTGCGGGTGCTGCGCATGACCGCCTACCAGCTGCTGTTCCTCGACGGCGTGCCCGAATGGGCGGCCGTGGACCAGGGCGCCGAGCTGGCCCGGCGCCTGCGCGGCCGGCGCGCCGCCGGTTTCGTCAACGGCGTGCTGCGGGCCCTGGCCCGGGGCCAGCGCAACATCGACTGGCCCGACGCCGACGGCGACCTCGTCCGTCACCTGGCCGTCAGGCATTCCTTTCCCGACTGGCTGGTGGAGTACTGGCTGGAGGAGCTGGGCCGCGAGCAATGCCAGCAGCTGCTGGAGGCCCTGAACCGCCCGGCGTCGGCCTGGCTGCGCCCCAACACCCTGCGCATCGTTCCCGCCGGCCTGGCCGACCTGCTGTCGGCCAGCGGCCTGCAGGTGCAGCAGCAGGCGGAAATCCCCGGTGCCCTCAAGTGCCAGCGCGCCGGTGACCTGGCCGGCAGCGCCGCGCACCAGACCGGCCTGTTCCACCTCCAGGACGGCGCCGCCCAGCTGGTGTGCCAGCTGCTCGATCCCCGCCCCGGCCAGCGCCTGCTCGATGCCTGCAGCGCCCCGGGCGGCAAGACGGCCACCCTGGCCGAGCTGCTGGAAGACCGCGGGGAGCTGTTCGCCGTGGATGTAAATCCCGCCCGGCTGGCGCTGGTGCGCGGCCTGACGGAGAGGCTGGGCATCGGCTGCGTGAAGTTCTTCGTGCACGACATGAGCCAACCGGCCCCGCACGGCTGGGGCAGCTTCGACCGGGTGCTGCTGGACGCGCCCTGCTCCTCGCTGGGGGTGATTCGCCGGCACCCGGAGGTCAAGTGGCGGGTGGCGGCCGGCGACGCCGAGCACCTGTCCCGCCAGCAGCTGGCCTTGCTCGACAACTGCGCCGGCCTGGTCAAGCCGGACGGCCTGCTGGTCTACAGCGTCTGCTCGCTGGACCGGCGCGAGGGCAGCGAGGTGGTGGAGAAGTTCCTGCAGCGACACCCCGAGTTCGAGCTGGTCGATCCGCGCGGCAGCGGACCCCGGCCCTGGTATCGTTTCGTGCAGCCCCGGGGCTGGCTGATGACCTGGCCGCAGGAGTTCGACTGTGACGGTTTCTTCGCCGCCCGCCTGCGGCGCCGCAACCAGGAGGCAGGCTGACATGAGCAGCAAGCGCATACAGATCTCCCCCTCCATCCTCTCGGCCGACATGGCGCGCCTGGCCGAGCAGGCGCAACTGGTAGAGAGGGCCGGGGCCGACCTGCTGCACGTGGACGTCATGGACGGCCGCTTCGTGCCCAACCTCACCGTGGGCCTGCCGGTGGTGCGCGCCCTGGCGGGCTGTTGTTCCCTGCCGCTGGACGTGCACCTGATGATCGTGGAGCCGGACCGCTGGGTGGAGCAGTTCGCCGCCGCCGGGGCGGCCATCGTCACCGTGCAGGCCGAGGCCACCTTCCACCTCTACCGCACCCTGCAGTCCATCCGCCAGGCCGGGGCCCGGCCGGCCGTGGCCCTGAACCCGGCCACTCCCCCGGCGGCCATCGAGCCGGTGCTCGACCAGGTGGACATGGTGCTGGTGATGACGGTGGAACCCGGCTTCGGCGGCCAGGCCTTCCTGCCGGGCATGCTTCCCAAGATCGAACAGCTGGCCGGCCTGTGCCAGAAGCGGGGATTGACGGTTGACATCCAGGTGGATGGCGGGATAAATACTGCCGTGGCCGGCCCGGTGGCCCGCGCCGGAGCCAACATCCTGGTGGCCGGCACGGCCATTTTCGGCGCTGAAGATCCGGCCGCCGCCGTATCGCAGCTGCGTCGCAGTGCCGGCAACGAGGTTTCTTGAAGGTTCTCTGACGGGAAGTGGCTCAGCCTGGTAGAGCACCTGGTTCGGGACCAGGGGGTCGCAGGTTCAAATCCTGTCTTCCCGATCGACGGCGGGTCGTGCCCCCGCGGGCACGGCCCGTTTTTTTCACTCGATGTTCAGCAGCCGCCCCCGCGTCTCCCACCAGCGCCGCCATTGCCGGGCGGCCTTCTCGCGCTCGGCCTTGTTGGCGTCGTAGAAGTAGCCGAAGTACTCGCCGGTGAGCCGGTTCAACTCCTGGGCGGAGGAGAAGCGGATGTCGCGGTTGCGCGAGAGCAGCCCCTCGATCAACCATTCCACCCGGCGGCGTCCCTGGTTGGCCTTCCACCACTTGAGCCACTTCTTGCCGCTGGTGCCGAAGTCCTGCTTGGTGATGAAGCACAGCGCCTCGCGCGCGGCCCGGCTGACCATGCGCTCGCTGGACTTGACCTTGGCGGCCAGCGCGGGCACGGCCTCGCGGTCTCTGAAGTTGCCCAGCAAGGCGGCGGCCACCGCCTGGCGATCGGGATCGATGTCGTCCAGCTGGGCGCGCAGCCGCTCCAGCAGCCGTTGAAACTCGGGGCTGCGCCGGTAGTGCAACAGGGCATCCACGGCAGCCAGGCGCACGAAGGTCTCCCGGTCGGTGAGCCGACCGGCGATGGCGGGAACCTGCTCGGGTACCTGGAGCTGCTCGAGCAGGCGCACGGCATAGTAGCGCGCCACCGGGTCCTCGTCGTCCAGCCGCTCGGCGACGGCGGGGGCGGCCGGCGGGCCCATGTCCAGCAGGCAGCCGATGAGCGGGCCGTGTTCGCGCAGGGGAGGAATGCTGTCGTAGGAGCCGCGCACGTCGAAATCGAGCGGGCCGGGAAAGCGCCGCATGACCGCCGGCAGGGCCTCGAGGCCCAGGGTGGCCAGGGCGTCGGCGGCCAGGGAGGCACGTTCCCGGTCGGGGCCGACCAGCTGCCGGCACAGGGTTTCGGCATCGGGCAGGCTGGGCGGCGCCGGGCGCGCCGGGGCGACCGGCCCGGCCGCAGCCGGCGCCGGTTCCGGCCACGGCTCCGGCTCCGGCTCCACCTGCACCGGTCGTTCCGGCTGCGGCTGCAGCGTCTCCAGCTCCGGCTCCACCTGTACCGGCTGTTCCGGTTGCGGCTCCGGTTCCGGCTCCACTCGCACCGGCCGTTCCGGTTGCGGCTCCGGCTCCACCTGTACCGGCCGTTCCGGCTGCGGCTCCGGTTCCGCCTGCGCTTCCTGCGGGGGCATCTCCACCTCCACCACCGGCGGCGGCTCGAGGGTCTCGGGATGCCGGTCGATGAAGCTTTCGTCGACCACCACCGGTTCCTCCAGGACCGGTTCTCCCGCTTCCCGCGGCGTGGGCAGGGGAAAGTCGTCGAGGGAGGCACCGTCTCCGGGGACCGGGCCCCGCTCCGCGCCTTCCCCCACCGGAACCTCTCCGCCCCCGAGGCTGCTGATGGCCGCCTGCTCGGCCAGGCGGCGGGATTTCTCCCGGGCCTGGCGCTCGCGTTCCAGGTGCACGGCGTGCTTGAGACGCAGGATGAGCTGCTCGAAGGCCGTTCCCAGGCGGCTGGCAAAAACCAGCAGGGGCGACAGCTGGGCCGAACGCACCGTCTGCCGGCCGCTGTCGCCGTAGAGCAGCGCCACCACCCGGCCGCGCACGGTCAGCGGCACCACGAAGGCATTGACCGGCCGATCCCTGCCGATGGCCAGGTAGAACTCGTTGTTGCCCAGCGACTCGGAGACGTCACCCAGGTAGGGGGCATGGGTGTTCAGCACGGTGGTCAATATCGAGGCGGCCCCCCGGGGTACCCGGGCTTTCTTGATGTGCTCGGCATCGCCGCCGCCCACGGCGTCCCAGCCCAGGATGTCGTCCTCGCCCACCACGAACAGGGCCACGAAGGAGGCGAACTGGCGGGCGAAGCGCAGGATGTAGTCGACCAGTTCGTCGCGGCTCTCGGCCCGCATGATGGCCTGGCTGGCCTGGTTGAGGGTGAAGCGTCCCCGGCGGGCCTGGCGGCGGCGGTTGCGCTCCAGCTGCTCCACCTGCTCCAGGCGGCCGAGCACCTGCTGCATGCGCTGCCGGTCCACCGGGGGCGGGCGCTCGGCAACACCGGGGCCGGGCAGGTGCACCTGTTGCTCCGCCGCCTGCCCGCCGCTGCCGGGAAAGGGCCCCAGGCGGCCGGCCAGGCGCAGGAAGCGCGGTTCCAGCTCCTTTTCGTACCACTCGTGCATCAGCACCTGCAGCCGGGCCTGGCAGACGATGTGGGTCTTGATCTCCAGGCTGAGCAGGAACGACAGCTCCTCCACGATGAGCGGGTGCAGGCGCTCGCAGGCCAGCACGTGCAGCACGCGCCCGGCCATGTACACCGGCAAGGCCTGGTACTTGCGCACCAGGCGCAGGGGGAACAGGTTGACCACGCGCGGATCGCGGCGCTGCAGCAGCTCGGCGTCGGCGGCCGGCAGCTTGTGCAGCGCGGCCAGGGCCTCCGTCAGCCGGGCCTCGTCCACCAGGCCCAGCTCCAGCACGTTGGTGTCCAGCGCCCCGCCGAACACCACCTGGCGTTGCAACACGTCGTCCATGCGCCCCGGCGGCACCAGCCCCCGTTCCACCAGTTCCCTGGCCAGCAGCAGGCTCACCGCGCTGCCCCCTCGTCGGCACCGGCGGCCCGCTGCGTGGCGCGCAGGTCGACCACCAGGGTTCTGGCCAGGTGGTCGTGCCAGCCGCGGCGCTGCCGGTCGAAGCCGCTCCAGAGCAGGCCGGCCAGGCCGGGCAGGCCGGCCAGGACGATACCGCCCAGGCGCAGCAGGGCCAGCCCCCAGCCGGGCGAGCGGCCGTCCGGGCCCACCACCTTGAGCCCCAGCAGCATCTTGCCGGCCGTCTGTCCCCCGTAGACGGCGAACACCGCCTGGTAGGCGAGCAGGAACAACACCAGGATGCCCAGCAGCAGCAGCAGCAACGACAGCTTGCCGGCGAAGAAGGTCAGGGCCGCCACCGGGCCGCCGGACAGCAACAGCGACGACACCGCCAGCGCCCCCATGGTGACGGCGACCACCAGCAGCAGGTCGATCACAGTGGCGGCCAGGCGTTTCCAGAACCCGGCCACCAGCACCGCTCCCGCCGCCAGCGGTGTGGCCGGGGCCGGCGCCCGTGCTCCGGCGTCCGCCGGGGCGGAGGCTTCCGCCTGCACCGCCGGCTCCGGCTGCGGCTGCGTCGTCTCCGCCGGCGCTTCCGCCGGCGCTTCCACCGGCGCTTCCACCGGTGCTTCTGCCGGTGCTTCTGCCTGCGCTTCTGCCGGCGCTTCTGCCGGCGCCGGTTCCTCCGCGGCCGCTTCCATCTGCGTCGGTTCCGTCGGCGCCTGCTCCTCCGGCGCCGCCTCCATCTGCGTCGGTTCCGGCCGCTCCGCGACGGGCGCCTCTTGCCCGGCGGGCGGCGGCCAGGAGGCCGCTTCCCGGGCCGGCGCCGGGGACCGGGCCGGGCTTTCCCGGCCCTCCCGCTCCGCCTGGCGCCTGAGCATGCCGGCCTTCTTGCGGTACTTGGCCGCGCGCTCGTCCAGCCCCTGCTGCTCGCTGAGCCGGGCCATGTAGGAGTACAACGACGCCAGGGCCCGGGCGGGGATGTTCTCGTACTGGTCTATCAGCAGCGCCTGGCAGGCCAGGAAGGCTCCCCGGGCGTCTCCCGCGGCCTCCTTCTGCTGGGCCAGGGCCAGGCACTCGGCGACCATGTCGGTGCCGGAGGAGACGGGGTTGCCGGCGGCGGCGGCCGCGGCCGGCTGTCCGGCGGCTCCCTCGCTGGGAGTGGGCATGTCGGTGATGGGTTCGGGCGGTTCCGTGACCGGGGCCGGGCCGGCAGGGGCGCCTGCCGTCCCCTCCAGGGGCCGTTGACACTTGCGGCAGACCCGGGCGCCCGGGTCGTTGGGAAAGGCACAATGCGGGCAGATCATTTCATTAAACCCCGGATCACGATTATCCGAGCACCGGGCCCGTGTCAACCCATACAAGCCAGTGCCGCCGCCACCACCGCGGCCGTCTCCGCCCGCAACACCGGCAGGGGCAGGCCGGCCTCCAGGAAACCCGCGCCGCGGGCCTGCTCGATCTCGTCGTCCTGGAACCCTCCCTCGGGCCCCAGCAGCAGCAGGCACTCGCGTCCCGGCTCCCGGGCCAGCAACTCCGGCAGGGTGTGTTCCGCACCGGGCTGGAGGATGAGCGCCAGGCTCCGGCCCGCCTGCTCGAGCATCCCGGCGAAGTCGCGCAGCTCGCCCACCTCGGGCAGCCGGCTGCGGCCCGACTGCCGGGCCGCCTCGCGCACGATGGCCTGCCAGCGCCGGCGCCGCTGTCGCCAGCGCTCGGCCGGCGGCCGCGCCACCGAGCGCCGCGCCAGGAACGGCTCCAGCGTGCTCACTCCCACCTCGGTGGCCATGCGCACCACCAGCTCGGGCTTGCGTCCCTTGCTCAGGGCCAGGCCCAGGCGCACCCGGCGCCGGCGCTCCCCCTGCTGCCGGGCCGGGCCCAGGCGCAGGAACCAGCCCTGCCCGTCGCGTTCCAGCTCGGCGCGGCAGGCGCGCCCCTCGCCGTCGAAGACCTCCACCTCCCCTCCCGCCTCCAGGCGCAGTACCTGCACCAGCTTGTGACGGGCCTGTCCCCGCAGGGGCACCCGCCCGGCCCACTCGGCGGCGGGAAGGAACAGGCGGGGCCGGCTCATGCCGTCTTTCCTCCCGGACGCTGCAGCGACAGCAGCACCCATTCGCCCTGCCGGCGCCGCCCGAGCAGGCGCAACCCCTGCCGCCGGTAGGCGGCGGCGACGCCGTCGGCCTCCTCTTCCAGGATGCCCGACAGCAGCAGCCGGGCTCCCGGCAGCAGGCGGTTCGCCAGCAGCCCCGCGGCAGCGATGAGCTCGCCGGAGAGAATGTTGGCCGCCACCAGCTCGAACCCGCCCCGGGCGGCATCCAGGCCGCCGTAGACGACGTCGAGGTGCTGGTCGAGGCCGTTGCGGCGGGCGTTCCTGCGGGTCTCGCGGCAGGCGACCTCGTCGATGTCCAGGGCCAGCACCCGGCGGCAGCCGGCCCGGGCGGCGGCCAGGGCCAGGATGCCCGAGCCGCAGCCGGCATCCAGGAAGCTGTCCACCGGCAGCAGCCGATCCATCTCTTCCAGGCACAGGCGGGTGGTGGCATGCAGGCCGGTGCCGAAGGCCTGGCCGGGATCGATGCGCACCGGCCAGCGGCTGCCGGGAGGCGGCTGCAGCCAGCCGGGATGGATGTGGAAACGACCGATGGTGACGGGCACGAAGTAGCGGCGCCAGCCCTCGGCCCAGTCATCGTCCTCGACCGGCTCGGGGCCGCAGAGCTGGTATTCCAGCCCGGGCAGGAAATCGCCCGCCTGGCGCAACGACCGCTCCAGCTCGTCGGCCAGGCCCGGTGGCAGGCCCCGCCCGGGAAAGTGGGCCCGCACCTCCACCCAGCCCTCGGGCAGGTCCGCCGGGGGAAGCGGATGCTGGCCGTCGAGCAGTTCCACTCCCCCGGCCCCGGCGGTGATGAGGAGGTCGGCCACCAGCTCGGCCAGCGGCCCGGCCACCCGCACCCCGATGCGGGTCCACTGGCGATTGTCCGCGGCTCCGTTCATGGCAAGTTCGATCCCGGCCGACCCTCTCCGGCCGGCGGGCGCACCACCACCTCCACCGCCGCCTGCAGGCGCAGGTAACGCCGGGCGGCGCGGCGAACCTGCTCCGGGGTCACGGCCATGATGCGCTCCGGGTAGTCGCGCCACTGCTGGCCGGTGCCGTACAGCTCGCCGAAGAGCATTTCCAGGGCCCGGGTGGAGGTTCGTTGCCGCGCCACCAGCTGGCTGCCAGCCAGGTAGCGCTTGGCCCGCTCGACTTCCCCGGCGCTGGCGCCGGCGCCGGCGATCTCCCGCAGCTGCCGGCGCAGGGCGTCCCGGGCCTCTTCCAGGCGCCGGGGGTCGGTGGCCAGGTAGAAGGCCAGGTAGCCGGGCTCCACCCCTTCCAGGGAAAACCCCGACAGGGCGTAGGCCAGCGACAGCCGGTCGCGCAGCTCGAGAAACAGGCGCCCGCTCTGCCCGGTGAGCACGGCCATGAGCACGTCCAGGGCGTAGCGATCGCTGGCGCCCAGGCGGGTGCCCAGGAAGCCCAGCACCAGGTGGGCCTGCTGGCGATCGCGGTAGCGCACCAGCCGGCGCTCCCGGGTGGGGGCCGGCTCCAGGGGCAGGCGCGGGGGCCGGAAGTCGTCGCGCCGCTTGACCCGGCACCAGCGGCCCACCAGCTCCTGCACGCGCCCGGCATCCACGTCGCCGGACACCGCCACCACCAGCCGGCGCGGGTGGAAGAAGCGCTTCCAGTAGGCCGCCAGGCGTTCGTGGTCGAGCCCCAGCAGGCTCTGCCGGGTACCCAGCGGCGAGAGCCGGTAGGGGTGGCGCCGGTAGAGGGTGGCGGCGAACAGGTCGAAGGCCAGGCCGGCCAGGTCGTCCTGGCGGGCGCGGATCTGCTCCAGCACCAGCTTGCGCTCGCGCTTGACCTGGTCGGCGGGAAAGCTGGGTTCCACCAGGCACTGGCAGGTCAGCTGCAGGGCCCGTTCGAAGTGGCGGGCGGGGAAGTCGGCCCGCAGGCCGATGCTGTTGCGCCCGGAAAATCCCTCCAGGGTGCCGGCCAGGCGATCCACCTCGCTGGCCAGTTCCGCGGCGCCCAGCCGCCGCGTGCCCCGGGTCAACAGGGCGGCTATCAGGTTGTGAATGCCGTTGTTGCGCTCGTTTTCCAGGCGCACCCCTCCCAGCAGGGCGGCGCGGATGGCCACCAGGCCGCTGTCGGGGACGCGCTCCACCAGCACCAGCGGCCCCTGGCGCAGGCGCCGACGCACCAGCCGCGGCGGCGGCGCCTCCGGCTCCTGCTGCCGGCCCGCGGCCAGGGCGCGGCGCAGCCTGTCGTCGGCGATCCTGCTCCCGGCCGGCAGCACCAGCACGGCGCTGAGTTTCTCCGGCACCAGGTAGGTGCGGGCCAGCCGCTCGATAGCGGCCGGGTTGGTGGCCAGCAGGCGCTGCAGGTACTTGTCGCCCCAGGTGGGATCGCCGCTGACGGTCTGGAAGGCACCCAGGCGCCGGGCCTCGCCCTCGACCGTCTCCAGCTGGTAGAGGCTTTCGCCCTCGAGCAGCGACTGCACCTTGAGCAACTCCGCGGCGCTCACCCGCTGCCGGCGCAGCCGGTATATTTCCGCGGCCAGCGCCTGCAGGGCCTGCTCCAGCCTGGCGGCCGGGCAGGTGCCGCCCACCACCAGCAGGCCGGGATCGAGCGGGTTGTAGGCGTAGGCATAGACGTCGTTGACGAGGTTGCGGCCGCGCTTGAGGCGGCTGACCAGGCGCGAGCTCTCGCCCTGTCCCAACAGGGCCGCCAGCAGGTCGAGGCCGGGGGTGTCGGCGTGGGTGGCCCCGGGAACCGGCCACCCCAGCTGGAAGTGGGCCTCCTGGACGTCCTGGCGCTTGACCAGCAGGCGCGGCTTTCTCTGCCGCGGTTCGGGCGGCCGGGTACGGGCCGGGGCCCGGCCGGCCCGGACGCCCGGGAAGAACAGCCGGCGTACCCGGGCCAGCACCTTTTCCTCCGCCACGTCTCCCACCACCACCAGGGTGATGGCCTCCGGGCGGTAGTGGCGCCGGTAGAAATCCACCAGCCGCCGGCGCTCCAGGCGCTTCAGGGAG
>Ga0190359_1001365_pt1 | contig 15412 bp, 17 predicted proteins | sample 48721823_MG_FD_161269 | JGI IMG/M metagenome (GOLD analysis project Ga0190359, IMG submission 161269) | Hydrothermal vent microbial mat bacterial communities from Southern Trench, Guaymas Basin, Mexico - 4872-18-2-3_MG | ecosystem: Environmental > Aquatic > Marine > Hydrothermal vents >... | reverse complement strand
TTTAGTAAGGTTGAAGAAAATGAAGTGATTATGGAGGGAGTTAAGGATACCTTCATAAGATGGTTAATCATTGGTCCAAACTTTGCAATGAGAATGTTCAGACTTAAACCCGGTGGATACACTCCCTACCACTCTCATGATTGGGAACATGAGGTTTTTATACTCAAAGGCAAAGTAAAAATAAGATGTTGTGATAAAGAGGAGATAGGAGAAAAAGATTACTTTGCATACATTCCGCCAAATGCAAAACATCAATTTATAAATATTGGTGAAGAAGAAGCGGTGTTTTTGTGCATTATACCCGATAAGGGTGTAAAAAAATAAAGGGAGGGAGAATCCCTCCCTTTTAAAGTTATTTTAAGACTATTTTAACAGGAGTCGGGTTTCTTAAATTGTCTCCAACAGGACAGCGCTCTTCGAAAATCCTTTTCCACTCCTCAAGTTTTTCTTCTGGAGCATCAGACCTTACCTCCAGTTCCACAGCTATCTCTTTAAATCCAGCTCTCTCATTGGTAGGTTTACCTAAAAATTTGTCAGGATTAAGTGTTCCTGAGAGTTTTACCTTTAAAGCATGAATCTTTATTCCCAGCTCTTTTGCCACTACCTGTCCTATAATTACACTACAACCTCCCAGAGCCATTAGAAGATATTCAACTGGATTTGGACCCTTATCTTCTCCTCCAAGTTCAGGCGGTTCATCTATTGTTATTGTGAAGTTTCTTGCTTTTCCAATAGAAGTGAAACCACCCTTCCATTCAACGATACTTTCAAATGTGAAATCGTTCATATTCACCTCCTGCATTTATTATATCATATATTTGTTAAAAGTCAAACAAATTAAAATAAAAAGCATTTATAAGTTGATTAATGTTGTCTAAGAATACTCACCCCTTTACTCCCTCCTCAAAGTTTGTTATAATAATTACAAATTAATCCAAAATATAAAGGAGGCTTATATGAAATTTAGGAACTTAGTCGCCTTTATATTAATTGCACTTCTTGTATCCCTTCTTCTTCCTCATGGTATAAGCATTGCAAAACCAAATATTCCACCAGAATTCAAAAACAATAGAGTCGAAATTATCTCAAAGAGAACAAGGTACTCCAAAACCTTCCTCAATCCTGATGGAACAAAGACCTATGAGGCATACCTTACACCAATTCACTTTAAGAACGAAAAGGGTGAGTGGGAGGATATAGATGATACTGTGGTATTCTCAAAGGATAGGAATTTTTTTGAAAACAAAGCCAACTCCTTCAAGGTTAAAATTCCAAGAGAGATTCTTGATGAAGATTTAAGCTTCTCCTTCACCTTAAAAGAAATAAACCTGAATATAACCCTTGTGGGTATAAATAAAGATGCAGAAGTTTCAGTAAAAAACAACACAATTTTACTGAAAGACCTATGGAATGGTGTTGATCTCTTATACACCATTACCAACACAGGATTAAAGGATTACTTCATTATAAAATCCCCTGACTCCCAGATGTCCTTTAAGATGATATACAAATTAGAGGGAAAGGGAGCTATAAAGAAGTTAGATAACAACGACATAGAAATAGTAAACAATAGCGAAAAGATAACCATCTTAAGACCCTTCTCTTTTGATTCTTCCAAGGAAAAGAATTATATAGAGCCAACTATAAATATTGCCCTTAATGGGGATGAGATAGAATACTCAGTATCTATTGATAAAGCAAAGTTAGATGAATCCATCAAATTCCCTTTGATAATAGATCCGTATATTGAAGGAATGGAAATACACTCAGGTCAGAATTCAGACACAGCGAAGGATTCTTATGTCTATTACAAACATGGATGGGAATATAATTACATAATAAGAAGATGGGTAGAAACTTATGAAGGTCTTAATGAAAATACAAATTCAGATGTCCGCAAAGGGAAACATCTAAAAGTGGGAAAATATTATAAAGAGACCCAGTTTCCACCAGGTAAAATAGTTGAAGGAGAGTCAAGAACCTTCATCTACTTCCCTCTTCCAGATGACCTCTCTGGCAAGTTTGTATCCTCTGCATACATAAAATTCAGGCATGTTGATGGAGATTCACCAAAGATAAAGGTCTGTGAACCATTATCTGATTGGGATGAGAACACAATAACATGGAACAATCAACCTCAACTTGGCTTCTCAACAGAGTCAAGCTATTTTGTTGAAAACAATGAAGACCTAAACAGAGTTGTATTTGTAACCCCAATACTTCAGAGAGTTGCATGGAACCAAACTACCTACTACGGATTTGCCATCACTGTAGCTGATGATGTTGTTGATGGACCTGAAATAACAGTAGGCTCAAGGGAGTATGAAGAGGGAGGAGGTTTTTATCCAGGTGGAGGAATAATTCAACCCACACCCTATCCTCCCTCCCTTGTCATAAACTACTCAGAGAACTATGGAGCCTCTAAACCATTCCAGCTTAAGAAATTTAAGATAGATTCTCACACCTCTTTCTTCATTAACATGTCAAATGGAAACCTCGTTCTTCAGAGCGAAGACTTCTCCATTCCAGCCCGTGGTGGTCTTCCCATTCTCCTTACAAGAACATACAACAGTCTTGATGAAGGAAATACACCATTTGGATATGGGTGGACCTCAAATATTGACCAGATTCTAAAAGGAACAAACCTTCCTCAAAGAGTGGCAACCTACACCTACATAACTTCAACAGGAAGACTTATAAAATTCAGGCCTTTAATTACCTCCTATGATCCAAAACCTACCTATACCTATGGACCTGGTGAATTCTCAAATATGCGGCTTGAGTTTACAGAGGATCAGTACACAGGTGAGATAACAGAGTACAAGGTTTCCACTCCAAGTGGCCTTTATATAAAGTTTGACCAAGATGGATATCCAACAGAGTTTGGAAACAAGAAAGCGTCCCTTTCCTTTGTAAGGAGTGGGACAACTGTTACAGGGATAAGTGAGGATGGGACAAATCCAAGGACACTAACTGTTCAGTATACAAACGGATACAGAACAAGGGCAACAGATCCACTGGGAAGATACTACACCTACACCTACGACTCAAATGGAAATCTTGTCTCAGTAACAGATCCAGAGGGAAATACAACACATTACTCCTATGATTCCAACCACCTTCTCACCTCCATTACAGATGCAAGGGGGAACACAACCCAATTTGTATACAATGACCACAGACAGGTCGTTGGAGTAATAGATGCCCTTGGAAACACATGGAGCTTCTCCTATGACAGTGGAAACTCATCAAACACAATGACAGATCCCCTTGGAAACACATGGACATACATATTCAATCCAGATGGAACCCTCCATCAGAGGATAGATCCAGATGGCAACACGGTGACATATGAGTATGATGATAGATTAAGAATAACAAGCATAACAGATGCAAACGGAAACATAACAACCTATGAATACGATGAGGACAATGAGAGGATAACAACTATTGTGGATGCACTTGGAAACAGTTCTGTCTTTGAATACGATTCAAACAGCAACCTTATAAGTTACACTGACAAGAAGGGAAGAGTGACAACATACACATACTCAACTGATGGCATTGATCTACTATCCATTCATGATCCCCTTGGAAGAACAACGAGCTTTTCATACGATGAAAATCACAATCTCATATCAAGAACACTTCCAAATGGGGCAACCTTCAACTACACCTATGATGCAAACGGCGATTACCTCACCTCAGTGACAGATCCAGAGGGGAATACAACACATTACTCCTATGATGGTGTAGGGAATATGATTTCAATGACAGATCCAGAAGGAAACACCACAACCTTTACATACGATTCAATGAACAGACTTGTATCAAAGACAGATCCCTTTGGAAATACATGGCATTTCTCCTATGATGAAAATGGAAACCTTGTATCAGTAACAGATCCCCTTGGACACACAAAGACCATAGTTTATGATGCCTTGAACAGAAAGATTCAGGAGATAGATCCTCTGGGAAAAACAACCACATTTACATACGATGCAAGGGGAAAACTCATCTCAATAACAGATCCAAACAACCACACATACACAATGAACTACACATCCTCTGGGAGACTCCTTACCCTCACAGATCCTCAGGGAGGAACCATAAACTACACATACGATAACAATGGGAACATAACCTCTGTATCTGACTGCACAGGTTCATCAAAGTCTCTCTCGTATGATCCATTGAACAGAAACACCTCTTACACAGATTCAGATGGAACAACCATGCACTACTCCTATGATGAAGTTGGAAACCTTACTGAGGAGACAAAACCAGATGGAACAACCATAACCCTATCCTATGATAATGGGGACAGGCTCGTAACCAAATCCTATCCAGATGGACAAACTGTAAATTACACATACGACTCAATGGACAATCCAACAAATATATCCTTTAATCTTGGAACCTACACCCTCTCCTTTGATCAGCTAAACAGGCTTACATCTATGACAGATCCATTCGGACTCTCAACAAGTTTCTCTTACACCCCTCGCTCCTCTATCCTTCAAGAGGTAACTCCATTTACCACAACATCTTTTACCTACGATGAGAAGAACAGGCTAACAGATATAACTCTTGAGAGTGGAAAAGAGATTTCATACTCCTACGATGAAGTGGACAGACTCTCAGTAATCTCATATCCAAACTCTATTGTCACAGATCTAACCTTCGATGATGATTCAAGGATTACAAGGGAGTTGATATTCAGGAATCCTGATAATCCAGAAACAATCTTTGACTTTGGATTCATCTATGACAACAAGGGAAACATTGTATCAATTTCTCTTAATGGAGACACCACTGGGTTCACATACGATGAAAAGGATCAGCTAATAAGGGTTGATTATCCAGACGGAACATACAAGACCTATTCCTATGACTGTAAAGGAAACCTTCTTCAGGAATCAGACGGAACAGAGACCATAAACTACACATACTCAGGATACAAGCTTACATCCCTTTCAAACAATGGAAGCAACACAACATTCTCATACGATACAAATGGAAACCTTGTAAGCATAAGCTCACCTGATGGAACAAGAACCCTTACATGGGACTTTGATGATAGATTGGTAAGCGTTACCCTTGAAGATGGAACAATTATTAACTACTTCTACGATCCCCTTGGGAGAATCATAAAGAGGGAGAAGAATGGTGAGATAGAGTTATTCCACTACCTTGGAAGATCAAACCTTCTTTATTCAATAACTGATGAGAACAACTCTCCTATTATAACATTCCAGTTTGATTCAAAGGGAAATCCTCTCTCCCTTCTCTATCAGGGGAATAGATACTACATGCACTTCAATACACATGGAGATCTAATAGCTCTCTCAGATGAGATAGGTAACATTGTTGCCACATGGAACTACTCTCCATGGGGAGAGATAATAGAGGAAAACAACCAAGATGATATTCCTGTTCCCTTCCTCTACACAGGAAGGTATGGAGTTCTCTATGATAAAGACACGGGAATGTATCTTATGGGAAGAAGATGGTACTCTCCTGATATAAAGAGGTTCATATCCAAAGATCCCGTCTTAAAGCTTACATCTTCCTTCTCTTTGAATCCATACCAGTATGCAAGGAATAATCCTGTTAATGTAATTGATCCAAGTGGAGAATCTGCAGCACCTCCGGTGACCACTGAGGAAGAAGATGAAATCACTGATGATGTAGTTAATAAATTAAACGATACCTTTGGAACTAACTATACAAAAGAAGACCTTGACTGGGTTATATGGTATGAAGATAATGATACTATAGAAATAGTAGGTTTCTCTGCAAAGGAAGGAGAAGATGTGAGGTGGAATAGGGGAGCTTTCGGTAATGTAACTAGCAATATGATGAATAATGGAATAACACTTCATTACTGGTATAATAAGGAGAAGATTAAAGAATTTAAGTTAATTAGTAGAGACTTAGCTAAAGAGAAAACAAACTCAATTTCACTTACAATATTAAGCATAGCTTTAGGATTGGCGGGTTTATGTCCCCCCTTAAGCATACTATCAATTTTTTCTATCTTATTAGGAATCCCCTCTCTTTTATCTTCTTTAGAAAATGCCTCTCTTTCCCTCTCAGTCTCAGCTGTATTCACTAATGGAAATGTTCTTACAACAACAGCTTTCTATGGCGGTTGGTTAAATTTCTTAAGCTTCTTCACGATATATGGCTACAGATATGGTTCATGGACAATACCAGATATAGATGACTGGAGGGGACATCCATGAGGAGGAAAGAGATAACAAATAGAATAAAGGAGTTTATTATAGTTATGTTTATTCAGGTGGAAGAAGAAAAAAGGAAGTGGAATTTTTCTTATAATCTTCTTATAATTCCAGTTATTTTTGCTTTCATTATTAGGCTTCTCACATTGAGCACCCTTGCTTTCTTTATAATATTTACACTCTATGTTTCAGTGACCTTGATCCTGTTTGAGTTGACGGTGAGATATATTAAAAAAACTTATAAGAATAAAGTTAAGATATGGGACAGAGGTTTTACTTACTTTATGCTTTTCTATATATCGTTTTTTCTATCACTTAAAACAATACCGCTCTCTGGATTACTTATAGGTGTTTATATGAGTCTATCTAACATTATTATCTATACCTTCAGTTTTCATAAAGCTAAAAAGAGACTTGAGAATTCAGAACAAATTAATAAGAGGGGAGAATCCATAAAACCATCTCTTATAATAGTTTTTGTTATAGGATATGCTTTAGCTTCTATATCTATTTTTTTACTTGATTTTCTAAACCTTTCTCTTAGTTTTCATATTAATTTACTTTTATTCACCACCTTCTCAATAGGAAATGCACTATTTATCCTCTCCCTCTCTGAAATAATCAATTATTATCTTTACAAGATTCTTAAAGAGTTAAATAAATCTATTGAAGAAAGAGAAGAAATAAAGACAATGCCTTTTAAAAAACATAAAGTGGATGGCATGGTATGAGGTAAACATGGTAATATAGAGATATAGGTTTCTCTGCAAAGGAAGGTGAAGATGTGAGGTGGAATAGGGAGGCTTTTGGGAATATAATTAATAAAAAAATAGATAAAGGAATAACACTTTATTACTGGTATAATAAGGAGAAGATTAAGAGTTTTAGTATAGTTAGTAGAGATGTACATAATGAGACATTCTACTTTACATCAGTAATATCAGTTCTTGCTTTTGTTTTAGCGTTATTTAGCGGTTTCTCATCTATCGCTATTACTCTCAGCGGTGCAGCTATTATTGCTTCCTGGATCTTTCATTCTATGAATAGCGTCTCCTTCGCTCTCTCAGTTTCAGTTGTGTTCAAAAATGGAAACGCACTTACAACAACAGCATTCTATAATGATCGATTAATATTTATAAATTCTTTCACCTTCTACAGCTACAGATATGGTTCATGGACAATACCAGATATAGATGACTGGAGGGGACATCCATGAGAAGAAAGGAGATGGATAAAAAAACTAAGTTCTTGGTTATTTTGTTTTTAAATAAGTACTTCATAGCGTTAACCTTCCCAAGCTTATTAACTCTTGCGTGGTGTGCTTTTATAATTCTAACACCAGAGATTAATATCGCTTATTATATTACTCTCATAGTCATAATTGATGTACTAATATACTTGATTTTGAGAAAACTTTATAGAAGGGTAGACCAATATATAAAATTGATTAATGAGTCTTTTAACTTCTTAGGATACTATTTTTGGTTTATATACTTCTTCACTCTCTTTTCCCTCTTCTATTCAATTATAAATACTATTCCTATAAAATCATTATCATATAAAACTTCTGCATACTATTTATTTATCCCCGGGCTTACAGTTCTTTCACTGCTGTTCTTCTTGGCTGTTTATCTGACATTGAGGGAAATTAATCTATCAGAATCAAAAAATAAAATTTCATTAATTTACAACAAACATCTCAACAATGAGCGTATCGAAAGAATGTATGTATATACTCTCTTCACCTGTACGGTATATTCTTTGTTCTTCTTCTGGGTAATAGATATAGAACCAAATCCATTTGTGAGAAACATAAATCCTACAGCATTTTTTATCTTTGCCATAGTAGCTCCAATTATACTGATAAGTGGTGTGGTTTCATTCATTGAGGCAACAACCTTTTATGTAAGGGAAATCATTTCAGAACTTGAGAAATTAAAATCAGCAGACAGTAAACGAAACCTTTAGAACTAACTACACACAGGAAGACCTTGATTGGGTAATATGGTATGAAGATGGCATAATTCATATAGTAGGGGTAAAGACAGTGTATGATAAAGAACCTGTATGGAATAAAGCATTACTTAATAAACTTAAAGATAAAGTAGATAGTAATGAACAAATAGTATTAAATGGTTGGGTTAGAAATGGTTTCTTTACAACAGATGTATCAACTCCTGGAGGAAGGAAGTTTGCACTATTTTTGGTACTGGAGACTGCAGCAGCTTATGGAATTTCTGTTTTTATAAGTTTTTTATTTGCTGGTACTACATCCTTTGGAATAGCAGAAATTTTTAAGGCCCTTCTTGGTTCTACTATCTTGGGTGGTCTTGCTACAATTTTAATACAAAAATTAACATCCTTAATATCATCTGGCTCCTTCTCCATTAACATAATACTTCCTCAAACTGTATCATATGGGAATCAAACTATTACTTATTACCTTGTTTACACATATAACTCTGAAGGTGAGTTAGTTGGAATAAATTATTTAAGATTTTTACCATGAGGGAGGAAAGATGAATAGGAAACTTTTGCTGTCCTTAATGTATGATGGCATGGATGAATTGTTTTCAATGACAGTCTTTTTCTTGATCAATGTTATATTCTTTCCATCGATTAAGAAAACTTTCTTCTCTTTCAATGATTCAGCAACATGGGCTCTAATTATTTCATTAACAATGTTTGTATTATTTCAAATATATGGCTTCTTTACAATAAACAAAACGATTGTGAAGAAATCAGAAGAATATATTAAGATGAAGAAAGAACTGTTAGGGTTATCGAGGATAAGGTTGATCACGGTATTCGGTATTCCAATAGGTACCAAAATATTAACTCTAATCTTTAAGGATATTAGAATCTTATTGATTGGAATATTAATTCCCTCCTTGATCGTTCTCACTTTCTCTATCTTATTATCATTTATTACAAGATATCTATACAGTATTAAAGTAATTGAGATAAGAGTAAAAGAAAGTAAGAATCTAACAAGCATATCCAAAGTTGTTTCCAAACTCGCAGCTATCATGTTTGTAATATTGGGCTCTATATCGGTCCTTATAAACACAAAGCAACTAGAGATTGGCATTGTTTCTAATTTTTTCATACTATACGTCTATATTACTTACACTTTTCTTGTTGTTTCTTTAATAATTGTGCACTTTCAGACAATCTCAAGAACACTCTCAATTATTGATAAATTTGAGAGTTTTCTTAAAGAAGATCAAGAAAGATAAAAAGACGAAATAAATCTGGTGGTATGACATGAAGATAATAAATATAGATAGTGGGTTTCTCTGCAAAGGAAGGTGAAGATGTGAGGTGGAATAGGGAAGCCTTCGATAATATAACTAATAAAGAGATGGACAAAGGAATAACACTTCATTATTGGTATAATAAGGAGAAGATTAAGAGTTTTAGTATAAATTTCATCGATCTTAAAAAAGAATCGGGATGGAGTGCTATTTATTTTAGTGTTGCTTCTTTAATTCCTGGAGCAATGATTATCTCTCTTATTTTATCAATAATTGCAGGAATTGTAAGTTTATATGGATCAATTTCCTTCACTCTCTCAGTTTCAGTTGTGTTCAAAAATGGAAACGCTCTTAAATCAACAACATTCTATAATGATCGATTAATATTTATAAATTCTTTCACCTTTTATGGCTACAGATATGGTTCATGGATAATACCAGATATAGATGATTGGAGGGGACATCCATGAAGAAGAAAGTTAACAACACCAACATAAGGACAATGAATTTCTTTGCAGTTATGGTTATATTAGTTGAGGAAAATAAGATCTTCTTTTCTAATTTTCTAATAGTTCCAGCCATTTATGGAATTACTATTCAATTTATTAAAGGCACTACTTCTGTTTATCTACTCATACTGTTCACTTACATTCTTTTGTTTTCAATTTTAATTGAATATATATTTAGATACATTAAAAGGAAATATAACAAGAAAATAAAAATTTATAATAAGGTGTACATTTATGCTTTTGTAGTTATTTTTTCTCTCTCTATTCTACTTACTACAAAAAGATTTGGAAGTGCCACATACGACATATACTTGGTCCTTCTTCTAATTTTATATGCAAGTTTATCATTTATTATGGTGTATATCTATAGTTTTAAGACGATAGGAGTAAAATTTAATTCTATGCTTGAGGATTATGCCAAGATAGGATGTAAAAGATGGTTATATGAGTATACTTTCGGTTTTCTAATTGGCAGTGCATCTATTATTGTATTTTCTTTTTTATCTAATATAACGATTCTTTCAGTTCTTATTTTGTTCATATTTTTCTTATCAGGTACTATGCTATTTATCCTCTCCCTCTCTGAAATAATCAATTATTATCTTTACAAGATTCTTAAAGAGTTAAATAAATCTATTGAAGAAAAAGAAGAAATAAAGACATAAAGACAATACCTTTTAAAAAACATAAAGTGGATGGTATGGTATGAAGGTGAAGAAGCTCATATAGAAATAGTAGGTTTCTCTGCAAAGGAAGGTGAGGATGTGAGGTGGAATAGGGAAGCCATTGAGGATATAAAAAACAAAATAAAAGATGGGCATAAAGTTAATTTAAAAGTGTGGATTAATAAGGAACATAAAAACATAACCCATATAAGTGTTAGGGTTGGAAATCCACAGAGGGAAATGACTATTATTCTTGGAGCTCTTGCTCCAATTTTTGTAAGTTCCTTTACTCTTGGACAGCCTGTAGCGGTTTTAGTAGGTGTAGCTCTCGGAGCTATTTTTGCTGGGCTTTTCTATGACGCTACTTTTAATTTACCAACTTTTGCCTTGATGTTCTCTATAACTTACAGTTTTACTTTCTATGGAAGAACTTTTTATTATACCGTTATATGGATATTTCCTATAGAACCATAAGGAGGAGAGGATGAGTAAGATTAAATCAATATATATGATGGCAGTAATGAGTTTTTATGAGTTTATTTTTACGCCAACGATTACTATATCTATTATATTAATCCTGCCCATAAGAATAATTTATAAAACAAGCTTCGCTTTGAATGTTTTAATTTCAATAATATTGTTGTTTCTCTATACTTTAATTTTAATCCTCATTCATAAAAAGCTATCAAAGAAATACAATTACCATTATCATGTGAATCTTAAGAAAATGTTTCCCCATTTTTTAATAGCTTTGTTCCTCTTATTACTCTTTTGTTTTTATTACAGCTTTTATTATAAATCTATGGAAGAAAATGGTTTTCAGTTCATTCTTTTATTTGTTATAATTATAACTATAGGAATATTCACTCCTGTTATAGCTTTGAGTTCTTTTATGGAAGGAGTAAAAGTAGCCCTAAAAACATACTCACAAAACACAACTCCTATTAAAATAGACAACAATCTTATGAAATTTATAAATGCTTTTGTAGTATTCTTATTTCCTATATTATTTACTCTATTATTGTTCTCAGATAACATATCCAGTGCTATCTTAATAATCACTTTGATTTCTCTTTTAATCTCTTTATCCTTTTTTGTATTGATATATTATTCATTTGAGAAAGGGTTTAACAAAGGTTTAGAAGTTATGAAGTCAGTCTCAACAAAACCACAAGAAGAAGCGTGACAAAAAGAGCGAATCTAACCAAACAAGTAATACCATGTTAATTTAGTATTTTAGTATAATTGAAATAAATATATTATAGATGACTGGAGGGGACATCCATAGAGGAGGTAGATGGTGGATAGAAAAGCTAAGTTTTTAATCGCTTTATTATTAGACGACAATCCTTCTATAATCAGCTTTAAAGTTGGGATAATTTTAAGCATACCAGTATTTATAGTATGGTATACACCTTTTTATCTATTGCCCAAAATCCCCACGTTCTTTCATTTTTTATACATATTTATATTGAATATAGTTTTTGTCATGGTTAGTAATAATTTATACAAAATCCTTCATGTATATGTAGGCTTATTAAAACTGAATTTTTATAAACTCCTTATATATTTACTACTTTGTCTAAATGTTTTACTTTTTGTGCCTATCTTGGACAGATATTTTTTAAAAGAAGGACATTATGAGTATATATTTGTGAGTCTCAATTTTATAATAATTCTCTTATTTCTTAATATTCCTCTAATTTATGGAATTCTAAAAGAAATAAATCTTTCTGAAAAAGATGACTATACTAAACTCCCTTGCGGTATTTTTGGTGGGAGATTTTTTGAAGGACGTTTTAATGAGTTAAGAAATATATTTATTGTATATTTAATCCTTCTTAGCATGAGTTTAATTATCCAAATTTCTTATAGGATTGGAGGTATTTTCTCTTATGTTATGGGCCTTCTCTTATCTCTGTGGATTATAATACTTACAATTCTGATACTTGAATTTGGGAGTTTTCATGTGCGCAAGTTACTCCAGATAATTATCAAGATCACGACAAAATCAATACAAAAAGACCAAGTTCAAGAAAACTCTAACTGAACTATGGTAACTTAATAATACTCTTTAGATATGGTTCATGGACAACACCAGATATAGATGATTGGAGGGGACATCCATGAGGAAAAAAGTTAATAGCACCAACTGGTATAAAGGAGATAAAGATTACTCCTTCTCCTGTGACTTTGATGAAGATATGGATGTTGATTTAGGAGATCTAATTCTTCTCTCCAGGAAGATGAATCATCATTGATTTTTCCTACCAAGTAGCTATAATGTAGTTAGGAGGTGCATATGCTAATAAAGATAGTGAGCGTAAAGGAATTTAAAGATAAAGCAACACAGTTATTAAGAGAAAAAGGACCAGTAATTATCACACGGAGAGGAATACCTGTTGCAAAGCTTGAGCCAATAGACAAACTTAAAGGGCTTATGTTAAAAGCTCGTCTTGAGATGAAAGAAGCTAATATTTCTGAAAAAGAAGCAATTGAATTACTCAAAGAAGCGGAAAAAGAGATATAAAGTAGTAATTGATGCTAACGTGATAATATCCTCTATTTTTGGAGGTTATCCAGAAGAATCTGTTAGATTGGCTATTGATAATGAGTGTATTGCTCCAAATTTGTTAAAGAAAGAGCTTGATAAATTTGTGAACACTCTTAAAAGAAAAAATAAAGGAGACTTTAAAAATACATCTAAATTTTTTCATTATATTCTTTCTCATATAACCCTTATTGAACCCAGAAAAATTTTAAATATTTCAAAAGATAAAAATGATAACCGCTATATTTCTATTGCAATCCAAGAAAAAGCAGATTTTCTTGTTAGTGGAGACAACGATATTATCTCAGTAAAAGAAGAGCTTAAATCCAAATGTAAAATAGTATCACCTAAAGAATTCGTTGAATATCTAAAACATTAAAATTCATCCTTTTATCTAAACTCTTCCACCTCACACTTCAACACATAAACAAAAAGGGAGCCTTCGCTCCCGTTCTTTTTATCTTTATCGTGTCCCAACTCACTTTCTCTTCTCTCTAAAGCAGAAGCTTTCACTTCTTGACAAATACGAGAAATCTATTACTCCTAAATTAGGAGATGTTTATGATGGATGCAATCATAACTCTATTAAAAAAAGCAGAGAAGTTTGGCTTTACTAAAGATAAGCTGGCAATCTTTCTTGGTGTTTCTGAAAGAACCATCAGAAGATGGGAAAAGAGGGAGAATGAACCTTCTCCTTTAGCTAAGCTAAGACTTGATGAGCTTACCGAAATCCTTAATGAAATAGAAGAGACCTTCGAAAGTAGAGAAAAAAGCATTAATTCTGAATCTTAACCAAGGAATATTTTGTTAGTATAATGGAGTCATGAGGAATATAAAGTTTCTGACACAGGATGAAATAAAGAGACTTCTTGAAATTGCAAAGAAGCATTCATTGAGAAACTTCTTAATTCTTCTCCTCGCATACAGACATGGTCTAAGAGCTACAGAGGTCGGTATGCTTAAGGTTTCTGATGTTGATTTTGAGAGAGGAAGAATCTTCATTCACAGAGAGAAAAACGGGATTTCAGGTGAACATCCGTTGGCCAACGATGAGATAAGATACCTGAAAAGATATCTTAGATCAAGGAAAGAGAAAACAGACATTCTCTTTCCTCCAAACAGAGGAATTCCTATTACCCGCTATACTCTTGATGAGATGTTTAAAAAGTATGGAGAGAAGGCAGGAATACCAAGGGATAAAAGGCACTTCCACACCTTAAGACACTCCGCAGGAGTCCATAGAATTAAAGCCGGGCTTATACTTACATATCAAAGAGTTCTTACAACAGGAAAGGTGGTATGATATGCTTGAAAGATTTAATGAAGTAAAGGTTCTTCAAATTAAGGACCTTATTAGATCATGAAGAAAAAAATTATTTTTATAATTCTTATCATCATTTTTATAATTTTATTTCTTGTCTTTGTTCCAAAGTTTATATGGGGTGATGAAGCATGGTCAGGAAAAATCGCATCAATGGGATTTAAAAGTGCTCTGTTTTATTCCTTTAATGATTTCCATCCTCCTCTGTATCATCTAATCCTTTCTGCCCTATTCTACATTTTTCCAGACTCATGGGCCATTGGAAGAATTTTTTCTCTTCTTCTTGGAATCCTTCTTATATATGTTATTTTGTTTTACCTTAACAGGTTTATAGGAGAGGAAGAGTCAGTTCTTTTATCCATTGTTCTCACCCTTTCTCCCTTCTTTTTATACATCTTTACCCTGGTTAGGATGTATCCTCTCGCAGTTTCATTATCTCTTCTCTCTATCTACTCGTTCTTTGCTCTATTAAGGGAAGAAAACTTATCCCTTTTGTTTGTGGTCTCAAATCTTTCCATGCTTCTTACCCATCATTTTACTCTTCCACTTTTTCTTCTCGAGGGCTTATTTTTCCTTATTAAAAGAGTAGGGAAGGGGTTTAAGATTTTCCTGATAACACTCATCCTCTACCTTCCCTTCACATACATTCTTCTTGTTCAGTTAAAGAGAAGACTTACCCTTTCAAGGGGATGGGGAAATATACTTTCAGCATCCTTTTTTAAAGATACCTTCTCCTTCCTATTTTTTAATTCAAAAAATGTAACCCTGTTTCTTATTATTCCTTTTGTTGTCCTTATCTTTCTTTCACTATTTAAATTAAAGAGTGATGAGGATGGGTTCTTTGCCTCATACTTCCTTTTATAT
>Ga0190359_1001364_pt1 | contig 15413 bp, 16 predicted proteins | sample 48721823_MG_FD_161269 | JGI IMG/M metagenome (GOLD analysis project Ga0190359, IMG submission 161269) | Hydrothermal vent microbial mat bacterial communities from Southern Trench, Guaymas Basin, Mexico - 4872-18-2-3_MG | ecosystem: Environmental > Aquatic > Marine > Hydrothermal vents >... | reverse complement strand
AGACTTGACATCTGACAGCACCTGCTGAATCTGACTCTTCGACAGAGAAGAATTTAAAAAATGGGCAATCCCCTCTTCCATGCTGAAACTACGCATCGAATCAACCTGGTTTTTCATCAACGCGATCAACGGAGAAATGATAATAGAAGTACCCCCCATCATCAATGCAGGCAACTGGTAGCATAGGGATTTACCTCCACCAGTGGGCATCAGCACAAAACTGTCTTTCCCGGACAGCACATTCCGTATTACCGCTTCCTGATTGTCTTTAAACCGGTCAAAACCAAAATAGGTCTTTAATAATTTAAGGAGTTGTTCCCCCTCCTGGTCCATTACGCTAATAATTTTGAAATTGGTACGTTTGTATAGAATAAATTTACAAAAATTTCTCAAACAAAAGATTCCTCAACTGATGTTGTGAAACAAGATTCTGAAATACTTACACTGGCTCGTGAAACCATGCAGTCTGAAGGAGAAGCCCTGATACGATCAGCCCGTCTCCTGGGAGATTCATTCGTGAAGATGGTTGAACTGATCCACAGCAGGCATGGTCGATTGATCGTAACCGGTGTGGGAAAAAGTGCTCATGTGGCACAAAAAATTGTCGCTACGCTCAACTCTACCGGCACCCCTGCTCTTTTTATGCACGCAGTTGAAGCTTTGCATGGCGATCTGGGGATGATTCAGCCTGATGATCTGGTGCTGTGTCTTTCAAAATCAGGGAACACTCAGGAGATAAAAAATCTGATTCCTCTGATAAAAACACTGAATGTGCCTATCCTGGCTATGGTTTCAGACCCGGGATCATACCTTGAATCACAGTCTGACTTTACTGTCAGACTGGAAATCGGACGGGAAGCATGCCCCCATAACCTGGTTCCTACAACCAGCACCACGCTTCAACTGGCTTTTGGAGATGCACTGGCACTTTCCCTGCTGAAAATCACCGGTTTCAGTCCGGATGATTTTGCCCGGTTACACCCGGGGGGATCGCTGGGCAAACAACTCAATCTTAGGGTATCTGACCTCTATACTCATAATCTGAAGCCCAGCATCAAAGAGTCTGATTCTATTCAGAAAGTCATCCTTGAAATATCTTCCAAACGATTAGGAGCAACCGCAGTATTCGATGCAAAAGGAGCACTTTCAGGAGTCATCACTGACGGAGACCTCCGCAGAATGATGGAAAAATACCCGCACACCGACAATCTGAATGCAGCAATGATCATGTCACGACAGCCAAAAATCATCGCACCAGACGAATTGGCTGTCAACGCACTGCATGTAATGAGAGAAAATTCGATTACTCAATTACTGGTAGTTGAAAATAACCACTACCTTGGAGTAATCCATATTCATGATATTTTACAGGAAGGTATCGTTTAAAAGATCATCAAGTGCTATATACCAAAAATCTGATCAAAAAATACCGTCAGCGTACCGTGGTTGATGAGGTTTCAATCCAAGTTGAACAAGGCGAAATTGTAGGCCTTCTCGGCCCGAACGGTGCCGGAAAAACCACTACGTTTTATATGATTGTCGGACTGATCCGTCCGCTTTCGGGTCAAATTTTTTTAGATCAGGTCGATATTACAAAAAAACCGGTCTATCGCAGAGCTCAGATGGGTATCGGATACCTGGCACAGGAACCCAGTATCTTTAGACACATGAGCGTTGAAAATAACCTTTACTCCGTGCTTGAAATGACCCGCCTGACTAAAAAAGAACAAACCGAACGCGCTGAATCATTGATCCGGGAATTCGGGCTTGAAAAAATCCGCAAAAATAAAGGCATCCAGTTGAGCGGTGGTGAGCGGCGCCGAACAGAAATCGCAAGGGCACTCTCTCTGAAACCCAAATTCATTCTCCTGGATGAACCTTTCGCCGGAGTAGATCCGATCGCCGTTGAAGACCTGCAAGAGATCGTCGCACACTTGAAAGATAAACACATCGGCGTACTGATCACCGATCACAATGTGCATGAAACACTCTCCATTACCGACCGGGCTTACCTGCTCTTTGAAGGACGGATCCTAAAATCGGGTACTACGCAAGATCTATCTAAAGATGAACAGGTTAGAAAACTTTACCTGGGTCAGAACTTTTCTCTCACAAGGTAACTCCTACGGAAAGAAAATCCCGGTTTTTCATAAAAAAACCCTATCTTTGCGCCACTTTGCGGATGTGTCGTAATTGGTAGCCGAGCCAGATTTAGGATCTGGTGCCGAAAGGCGTGTGGGTTCGAGTCCCTCCATCCGCACTAATAGCTGATCAAGACCGGTAATACACACAATAATGAATATCAACAGGGAACAAATCGATGAGTTAAATGCCATAATCCAAATACATCTTGAGCCGGCGGATTATGACAAGCAGGTAGCCGGCGTTTTGGAAGATTACCGTAAAAAAGTACGGATGGATGGCTTCAGACCAGGCAAAGTACCTGCCGGACTGATAAAAAAACTTTACGGTCAGGCTGCACTAGTGGATGAAATCAACAAAATCCTGTCAGACTCATTGAATAATTATATTCGTAAAGAAGCACTTCAAATTCTCGGCGAACCCATCCCCAACCCCGATAGTCCTGAAATCGACTGGGAGCATCAGCGTGAATTCGATTTTCATTTTGATATCGGATTGTCCCCCGAATTTGAATTGAAACTGACCAAGCGCGATAAAGTTCCTCTCTACAAGATTACAGTCACAGACGAAATGATTGACAATCAGATTGAAAGTCATACGAAAAGATACGGATTACTGGAACCTGTTGAGATTGCCTCCCCGGGAGATCTGCTATATGTTTCGCTTGTTCAGCTTGACGAGCAAAAAAACGAAGTGGAAAACGGCATTCATACCAACGATACTTTGGTATCACTTGATTCCATTGAAGATAAAGCATTAAAAGAACAACTGAACAGCTGTAAGGTAAATGACGAATTTGAGGTCGATCTGAAAATTCTTTTTCCCAATGAAAACGACCGGGCCACCGCACTGATGATCGACAAAAGCCATGTGGATGAGATCGGATCCGGCCCTTTTAAAATGACGGTGCAACAAATAAAACATTTCGTCCCGGCTGAAATCAACCAGGATCTTTTTGACAAAATATTCGGTGAAGGAGAAGTAACTTCCGAAGAAATTTTCAGAGAACGTATCCTGGAGGGACTTCAAAAACAATTTGAAGCAGAAAGCAATCATAAATTTCACACGGATGCGAAAAATAAAGTGCTGGAAAAAATTGATGTTCCACTCCCTGATGATTTTTTAAAACGCTGGTTAAAACTGTCGGGTAAGGAAAAACAACTGACCGAAGAGCAAATTGAAAAGGAGTATCCCGATTTTGCCAGTAACCTGAAATGGAGCCTGATCAAAAACCTGATCATTAAAGAACAGGAACTTAAAGCCGACGAAGAAGAAATTAAAAAACAAGCCATCACCTCTGCTTACAGACAATACCAGCAATACGGCATCTATCAGGTTGAACAGGAACAACTGATTCAACTTGCCGAAGCCTATCTGAAGGATGAGAATGAGCAAAGGGCGCTGGTGGATATGATTCTCGAAGATAAAGTGATTGATTACATCAGGACACTGGTAAAAGAGGATGAGAAAGTACTCACCCTTGAAGAATTCAAAAAACTATTCGATTAAAATCTTTTCTCATGGAACATAAAAACGAGTTTAAAAAATTTGCAACTCACCATCTGGGAATCAGTAGTCTGAACCTGGAGCGGTATCAATCGCTGTATGATGCGTATATTTCCCCCACCATCATTGAAGAACGACAACTCAACGTAGCTTCAATGGATATCTTCTCGCGTCTGATGATGGATCGTATTATTTTTCTCGGCGCACCCATCGATGACGATGTAGCCAATATCATCCAGGGCCAGTTACTCTTTCTTGAATCCACCGACCCTGCCAAAGACATCATCATCTATTTCAATACCCCGGGCGGTGCCGTTCATGCCGGAATGGGAATTTATGACACCATGCAATACATCCGGCCTGACATTGTCACAATCTGTACCGGTATGGCAGCCTCAATGGGAGCTATCCTGTTAACCGGCGGCACTAAAGGCAAACGTTCGGCATTGAAGCATTCGAGAATTATGATTCATCAACCCCTTGGCGGCGTTGAGGGACAAGCAGCAGACATTGAAATTCAGGCCCGGGAAATCCAGAAACTCAAAAAAGAACTGAATGAAATACTGGCCTATCATTCAGGAAACCCTTTGAAAAAAATTGAAAAAGATACCGATCGTAATTTCTGGATGACTGCTGAAGAGGCTAAAAATTACGGAATGATTGACCAGGTATTGGAAAAAAATAACGGGAAAACCGATTAATTCTAAGACACAATTCTATGGATAAGTGCTCATTTTGCGGCCGTGCCCGTGATGAAGTAGATCTGTTGATAGCAGGGGTGTCAGGTCATATCTGTAACCTCTGTGTAGAGCAGGCCTATAATATCATCCGTGAAGAGCTCCGCCCTGAACAAGAATTTGATCTTTCCGGCGTGGCCCTGAAAACTCCTGTTGAAATCAAGCGATTTCTCGATGATTACGTCATCGGCCAGGAAGAAGCCAAAAAAATCATTGCAGTAGCAGTGTATAATCACTATAAAAGGCTCGGTCAGAAAGTCACCAAGAATGATGTGGAAATCGAAAAATCCAATATTATCCTGGTTGGAGAAACCGGCACAGGTAAAACCCTGTTGGCTAAAACAATAGCCAAAATGCTACATGTGCCTTTTACTATAGTTGATGCTACGGTATTAACTGAAGCCGGATATGTGGGAGAAGATATAGAAAGTTTGCTGACCCGCCTGCTCCAGGTTGCCGATTATGATGTCAAAGCTGCCGAACGGGGTATTGTATTCATTGATGAATTGGATAAAATCGCCCGGAAAAGCGACAATCCTTCCATTACCAGGGATGTGTCAGGTGAAGGAGTACAGCAGGGTCTGCTGAAGCTGCTTGAAGGATCCGTAGTAAACGTTCCTCCGCAAGGTGGCAGAAAACACCCAGAACAAAAGATGATCCCGGTGGATACCAGAAATATTCTTTTCATTTGCGGCGGAGCATTTGACGGTATTGAGCGAAAAATTGCCCAGCGGTTAAACACAACTGTAATCGGTTATGGTGCCCAGAAAGCTACTGACATGATTGACCGGGAAAACCTGATACAATATGTGGCTCCTCAGGATCTGAAAGCATTCGGACTGATCCCTGAGATTATCGGCAGACTGCCCGTCATAACCCACTTGAATCCTCTTAACCGGGAGGCACTCAAACGGATACTCACCGAACCAAAAAACTCCATCACCAAACAGTATATCAAACTACTGAAAATGGATGGAATTACGCTGAGTTTTGCTCCCGATGCACTGGATTATATTGTCGATCTTGCTATCGAGTTCAAACTTGGGGCTCGGGGATTACGTTCTATCTGTGAAGCTATTATGCTGGATATTATGTTTGATCCCCCGGTTAATAAACAACCTTCTTTAAAGATCACACGCCGAATGGCTGAGAAACAGATGTCAAAAATCACGGCCACGCGTTTGAAAGCCGGTTAATCGCTTTTGCATCACCGTTTCGCTTAAGAATATAAAAGGTAAAACCCGGATGTTCCGGATCCTTTGAGGGATGCTCTTCACGGAATACCTCTTTCCACTCCCCGGTTTTAATCTCAGGGAAAAAAGTATCCGCCTCGTAATCACGATTAACCACCGTAAGATACAAACGATCAGCAACCGGGAGAAACTGACGGTACACCGACCCGCCGCCAATAATAAAATTTTCCTCTCCGACAACCATCTCCTGCATGGCCTCTTCAGGAGATCCCACGCATAACGTACCCGGGAAACGGTCATCCGGCCGGTCGGTAATCACAATGTTCTTTCTTTTGGGTAACGGTTTTACCGGAAGCGACAGATAGGTATTTCGTCCCATGATGACCGGATGTCCCAAAGTGTGTTTTTTAAACCATTTAAAATCTTCAGGGATATGCCAGAGCAATTGATTATTTAATCCGATAGCCCGGTTGCGCGCAATTGCCACAATGATTGAAATAACAGGCAATGATTTTTGATCAGTCATACAGAGATGTCACCTTTAATATGTGGATGAGGATTATACCCTTCAATCTGAAAATCCTCATAATTAAAATCCAAAACTTTTCTTTTCTCCGGATTCAGTTTCATAACAGGTAACTGACGTGGTTCACGGGTCAGTTGTAATTTCACCTGATCGATATGGTTCAGGTAGATATGTGCATCCCCCAGAGTATGAATAAATTCAAAAGGTTGTAACCCGGTTTCCCGTGCCACCATCATTAATAATAAACTATAGGAAGCGATATTAAACGGTACCCCTAAAAAGATATCCGCACTTCGCTGGTATAGCTGACAGGAGAGTTTACCATTCAGTACATAAAACTGAAACAGGATATGACAAGGAGGCAGATTCATTTGATCAAGATCAGAAACATTCCAGGCCGAAACAATTAAACGTCGTGAATCCGGTTGATCCTGAATAGATTGGATCAACTTTGAAATCTGATCGTGCGAGCGGCCATCCGATCCCGGCCATGAGCGCCATTGATATCCGTAAATATGCCCCAACTCTCCGTCGGGATCTGCCCATTCATCCCAGATAGTAATTCCATGCTCATTTAAAAACCGGATATTGGTATCCCCCCGTAAAAACCATAACAGTTCATAAATGATCGACCGAAGATGTAATTTTTTAGTAGTTAACAGTGGAAAACCATCCTCCAGGTTAAACCGCATCTGATAACCAAACACACTCATAGTGCCTGTACCGGTCCGGTCGTGTTTCACCTTCCCCTTTTCGAGCACATGTTCCAGAAGGTCAAGATATTGTTTCATAAAAAATCAGGTTGAATCAGCCAAGAATCATACCCACAATAGTAGCTGATAACAAAGAAGCTATCGTACCTCCCAACAAAGCTCTCATGCCAAATTCTGACAGCCATTTACGTTTACCCGGTGCCAGTGATCCGATTCCGCCCACCTGAATACCAATGGAAGCAAAGTTGGCGAATCCGCATAACATATAAGTCGCCATGAGAATCGATTTATCCTGGAAAAAGAGTCCGGCGTCTTTCATGGCAGCCAGACTGGTATATCCCACAAATTCACTGGCAATCAACTTCTCTCCGGCCAGTTGACCAACCAATGCCATATCCTGCGGACAAACTCCGATCACCCACATCAGGGGACTGAAAAGATATCCCAGGATGAACTGGAGATTCAGACCCTGGTACCGCCCAGCAGTCATACTGAGTATCAGGTTATTCAGGTGCACCCAGTCTCCGATTTTAAATAAAATATAATTGGCCATGGCTATAAAAGCAAAGAAAACCAACAGCATGGCTCCCACCACAGCAGCCAGTTTCAAACCTTCCATGGTTCCTTTACTGATGGCATCCAACAAGTTATCTCCAAACCGTGCTTTATCTACCTCTACCGTATCGTCAACCTTTTCGTTCTGAGGATAAAGTATCTTGGCAATAATCACTGCCCCGGGGGCTGCCATAACCGATGCTGCCAGCAGGTGCTTGGCAAACATGAGTCGCTGAGCCGGATCATCACCTCCCAAAAATCCAATGTATGCAGCCATAACTCCACCGGCTACGGTAGCCATCCCCGCAATCATAACCAGGAGTATCTCTGAACGGTTCATGCTTTCGAGGTACCCTTTAATCATCAAAGGAGACTCATTCTGACCCAGAAAAATGTTTCCGGCGACAGCAAGACTTTCTGCTCCGGAGAGCCTGAAGGCTTTGGCTAACAACCAGGCAAGTGCCCATACCACTTTCTGTATGATACCCAAATAAAAAAGCACACTGGTCAATGCAGCAAAAAAGATGATGGTCGGTAAAATCTGAAAAGCAAAAATCGAACCTACCGTATGCACATTCATTAAACTACCGAATAAAAATTCAGACCCAACCTTGGTAAAATCCAGTATAACTACGAAAATCTTTCCGGCAGTTTCAAAAATCACCTGTACCGGCCTGACCAGCAATACCCCTATGGCCAAAGTCACCTGAATGACCAACCCATAACCCACGACTTTCCATGATATCCCTTTACGATTGACGCTGAATAACCATGCAATCCCAATCAATACGAGCATTCCGAAAAGCCCCCGGAGTATATTTACCGGACGGATTACCGGCCGCTCTTCGATGTTACGATGTAGCAAATTGGAATGGGCTCCCCCAGACTCACTCTTCGGCTCAACCTGAACCTGTTCCACTTTTGCCTGTACCACCGTATCTGCAGCAACAGGCCTTTGTTGCGCCCTGCCAATAAATGAACCAATAAAAATAATGGCGCTGAACGCCAACACAAGATACCAGATTTTTTTCATGATTTTTCTTTGCGTCGCTTGATTTCATCATGGATATCAGAGGCCTGTTCGTAGTTTTCCAATCTAACAGCATCATCCAGCATCTGCTGTAACTCCTCATCACTATGTTTTGCCCATTTGTCTTCGGTCTGAGTCGCTTCTTCAATATCCTTCATCTTCTCCTCTTTAAGATCATCCAGAATGATCCCTGCTTTTTCAATAATCTCACGCGTGGTAAAAATCGGACACTGAAAACGAAGCGCCAAAGCCACTGCATCAGAAGTACGACTGTCAATAGTAATCAAATTGGACCCATCATAAAAACTCAACTCTGCATAAAAAATCCCCTCTTCCAACTTACTGATAAATACTTCCTTCAGTTCTACACCCACAGCAAGGGCAAAATTTCGAAAAAGATCATGCGTTAACGGCCTTGGAGGTTTGAGCTCCTCCAAATATAATGCAATGGATTGAGCCTCAAATGCGCCAATCATGATCGGAATACGCTTCTTTCCGTTCTCTTCTGCCAATACCAAAGCATAACTGCCGGTTTGTGTCTGACTGTAGGTCAACCCTATAATCCGCAATCTGACTTTTTCAGCCATTTCAGCTATTTTTGGTAAATGTATCAAAAAGTTTCTCATTTCTCCAGATGAAATATTCAACAGAACTCTTTGCTGATTTGTTGAAACTTTTATACCTTTGCAGACCCTATTAATGATAGTAATCAGTATAGTATTAAGCGATGTACGCAATAGTTGAAATAGCCGGACAACAATTCAAGGTTGAAAAAGACCATAAGGTTTTGGTACACCGGTTAGAAAATGAAGAAGGCAGCCAGGTTGAATTCGACCGGGTACTGCTACTGGATCAGGATGGAAAAATCAAGGTGGGCAATCCGGTTGTCAAAGGCGCCAAAGTTTCGGCTAAAATAATCTCCCACTTGAAAGGGGAGAAAGTAAAAGTCTTTAAGAAAAAACGCAGGAAAGGATACCAGACCCTGAACGGCCATCGTCAGTATCTGACACAGATCCAGGTGGATGACATCCTGCTTGCCTAATATTTAATCCTACAACCATGGCACATAAGAAAGGAATGGGTAGTACCCGGAACGGTCGTGAATCAGAAAGCAAACGTCTGGGAGTCAAAGTTTACGGAGGCCAATTAGCCAGAGCAGGTAACATCATCGTCCGCCAGCGCGGCACGCAACACCACCCCGGCAACAATGTGGGAATGGGTAAAGATCATACCCTCTTTGCTTTAATTGACGGTAAGGTTGTATTTGCCAAGAAAAGAAATAACCGCTCTTACGTTTCTGTAGAACCGGTTGATATTACTGCACCCGAAGCCAAGTAAATAAATTTATTTGCCTTATATTTTTCAGACTCCTGGATGAAGCCGAAAGGGCAGAATTCAGGAGTTTTTCTATTTTTATTCAACCAAAAGAGAAACCGGTATGCTGTCACTTAAACTTATCCAGGAACAACCCGAATGGGTCATCGAAAGACTGAAAATAAAAAATTTCGATGCAAACGATCTGATCCCCAAGATAATATCCCTGGATAACCAACGGAAATCCATACAACAACAACTGGATGAACTCCTGGCCGAACTTAACCGGATATCAAAAGAGATCGGCCAACTGTATCAACAAGGAAAAACCGGTGAAGCAAACCGGGCAAAAGAGCGGACTACCGAATTGAAAGATCAAAGCCGTCTATTGAAAGAACAGCACACCCGCCTTGAAAATGATCTTCAAACCCATCTTATTCAACTCCCCAATATACCCGACGAATCAGTTCCTCCCGGTCACTCCGCCGAAGAAAACCAGGAAGTCAGAACCGGAGGAATTATCCCTGATTCAATATCCGGCCTTTTACCCCACTGGGAGTTAGCCAAACAATATCAATTGATCGATTTTGACCTGGGCTCAAAATTAACCGGTGCCGGTTTCCCGGTTTACCAGCAACAGGGCGCACACCTGCAACGAGCACTGATCAATTTCTTTCTTGATGAGGGAATCCGGGCAGGATACCGTGAAATTCAGCCCCCGATTGTGGTGAATGAGGATTCTGCCTTCGCCACGGGACAACTTCCTGATAAAGAAGGACAAATGTATCATCTTGATGTAGATGATCTCTATCTGATCCCTACAGCTGAAGTACCGGTGACCAATATTTTTCGTAATGAAATTTTAATAGCTGATCAGTTGCCGGTAAAATACATCGCATACACCCCCTGCTTTCGGCGCGAAGCCGGATCCTGGGGAAGTCATGTACGTGGTTTGAACCGGCTGCATCAGTTTGATAAAGTTGAAATCGTACAAGTCCGCCATCCTGATAACTCTTACCAGGGTCTTGATGAAATGGTAAACTATGTTGAATCACTGGTGAAAAAACTGGAATTACCCTACCGGATAATGCGCCTTTGTGGTGGTGATCTCAGCTTTACTTCAGCATTGACTTACGATTTTGAAGTTTATTCTGCCGGTCAGGGACGGTGGCTCGAAGTCTCTTCGGTTTCAAATTTTGAGGATTTTCAAGCCAATAGACTGAAACTCAGATTTAAAGAACAAAACGAAAAACGCACAAAACTTGCCCACACACTAAATGGGAGTGCACTGGCCCTCCCCAGAATTGTGGCAGCATTGCTTGAAAACTTTCAAACACAGGATGGGATTAACCTTCCTGAAGCCTTAAAACCCTATACCGGGTTTGACCGGATTATTTCATGAAAAGAACAATTCTGATTTTCCTGTTCCTTCCTGTATGGTTGACGCTACACAGCCAAAACAACCATCCAAATCTCGCATTCGAATATTACCGAAACAGCAAATGGGAGAAAGCAGCTCCTCTCTTTCTTGAAATTTACAAAAACAATAAAGCACCCACGTACCTACACTATTATGTTCGGTGCATGATCGAACTAAAACAGTATGACACCGCTATTAAAATTCTAAAAAAAACTTTAAAAGAACGGCGGGATCCCACATTCAATATCGAAATCGGATATGTATATGAAGTCAGCGGAAACCGTAAAGAAGCAGAACATTACTATCAGTTGCCTTTCCGGAATTTTCCACAAAACCCAACAGCCATACGAAACCTGGGCAATACGTATGAAGCTTATCTTAAATTCTCCTACGCAGAAAACACTTACAAAACCGGACGGGCCGTCCTGGGCGACCCCAATGCATTCAGACTTGAACTGGGTAATGTGTACAACGCCCAGAGAAAATACCCTGAAATGCTTGAAGAGTACTTTAACTGGGTACTGACAGAGCCCCGGTATGTAGCTACACTCACCCATATGCTGGCTAATGCCAAAAATTCCGATATTGACGGCAACCTGATGAAACTGGTCAGGGAAAAAGCATATACATATATTCAAAAATTCCCCGGCCTGCCCGCTTTTAATGAAATTCTAATCTGGGTCATGACTGAAGAGGGGGCCTATGAGGATGCCATCCGGCAATCCATTGCTCTGGATAAAAGATTCAGAGAAGATGGTCGCAGAGTGCTGAACCTCGCCAGGATTGCCCGACAGTCATGCTCATACCCTGCTGCACTCACAGGTTACCAGTATCTGATCAACCGCGGACCGGTAACCCACAACGCGAACCGCCGGATGAATGTTCGAAGCCGGATTCCTGTATATCGTCAGGCTGCCGATGAAATTCTCCTGACTAAATCTGAATATTTTAATCAAAACCCTGAAACCTCTTCATCAGCTTATCAAGATCTGGAACATGATTTCTTAACACGAATGGATTCAATCGGTAACGATCCTGAAGCCGGTCCTCTGATCATACCTCTCGCCCGAATACAAGCCTACTATCTAAACCATTTCGATCAGGCACTTACCACACTCGACCGGGGCCTGACTATTCGAGGATTACCCCCCTCTTTTCATGCTCAATTTCTGTTGGAAAAAGGAGATATCCTACTGGCCTTCGGTGATCCATGGGAAGCAACATTCCTGTTTGCCCGGGTTGTAAAAGAAAATCCGGATAATGATCTGGGTACAAAGGCAAAATTTAAAAAAGCCCGGCTTGCTTACCTGACCGGAGATTTCGAATGGGCACTTACACAATTAGATGTACTTAAGGCAAGCACCTCAAAACCAATCGCTAACGATGCGATGGAACTGGCTCTGTTCATCAGAGACAATCTTTCTGATGAAGATTCACTCAATCAGGTTCTGACCACTTTCACTCATATTGATTACCTTATTCTTCAACATCATGACGACCAGGCTTTACATAATTTAGACTCTCTGATTAAGGCATACCCCGAACATCCACTGGTTGACGATTGCCTGATGCGCCAGGCTAAAATCCTTATTGCAAGAAATCAAATTACAGAAGCCATGCAGCATTTGCAAAAAATTGCAGATGAACATGCCTATGACTACCTGGCTCCCAAAGCGTTATATATGATGGGCAACCTCTCTATTCAACACCCCGCACCTAACAGACAGGCTGTTAAATATTTTGAACAGATATTGAAATTTTACCCTGTGAGCCCCTACTTCATAGACGCACGAAACCAACTCCAGAAAATCCGGAAAGAGAAAGAGCAAACCTTTACAGGACAACCTGACGGGAAATGAAAACACGAAGCATATACTTCCTGGCACTTACTGCAATCCTCATGTGGTCAACTGCCGGTACTGCTTTTAAACTGGCACTTCGCGGGATAACATTTGTACAGCTTCTTTTTATAGCTTCCACAACTGCCTGGATAGCACTTGGGTTTGTAATCATTATTCGCCACCAAACCCGTTTGCTGTGGAAGGACCTTCCGTCAAACCTTGCCCGGTCAGTTTTCGGCGGACTGATGAATCCTTTTCTTTACTATTTGGTTCTTCTCAAAGCATACAGTATCCTGCCCGCACAAATCGCTCAACCACTCAACTATACCTGGCCGGTCATTCTGGTGTTGTTGTCAGCCCTATTATTGAAACAACGTTTGCACCGTATTGATCTTCCCGCTATTCTGATCAGCTTTTTTGGAGTTATCATTATCAGCACACAAGGTCAAAATCCGCTGAATCATCCCATTAATGAGCCCATTGGTGTACTTTTAGCAGTAGGGTCATCCATCATCTGGGCCTATTTCTGGATCCATAATATCAGGGATCATCGCCCTGAAATAATCAAGCTGACACTGAATTTTTTCTTTGGCAGCCTGCTTACAGGACTCCTGCTACTGATTATTCCCGATTCACGTATCTCATGGTCATGGCATTTACTGCCGGCCATATATGTGGGTCTGACCGAAATGGCTATTGCTTTTGTCTGTTGGTTGACCGCCCTGCAACATTCAACCAGTCATGCCCGTATCAGTAATCTGGTTTTTATTTCACCATTCCTGGCCCTCTTTTTCATACATTTAATCCTTGGAGAATCTATTTACTGGACTACACCGGTTGGATTAATTTTTATTGTCGGAGGAATTCTAATGCAGCAACTGTTTCATTCAAAACAAACACTGAATGTCTAAATCACAAATCATTCTGGGAATTGACCCCGGAACCATTATTCTGGGTTACGGGCTTATTGCGGTGGATGAGACTAATCTCAGACTGATTCAGATGGGTATTTTAAAATTGCACAAATACCATGATCATTTTATCCGTTTAAGTAAAATCACTGAACGTATCACCGGATTGATAAATGAGTTCCATCCTGATGAGATAGCCATCGAAGCTCCTTTTTATGGTAAAAATGTACAATCCATGCTGAAACTGGGCCGGGCACAAGGTGCGGCACTTGCTCCTGCCCTGCAAATTGGAATACCGGTCTTTGAATACGCACCCAGAAAAATCAAACAAGCCATCACGGGACATGGAAATGCATCTAAAGAACAGGTTGCCACTTTGTTAAAACACATCCTTAAATTTGATGAAAACCCCGGGTATCTGGATGCAACAGATGGGGTGGCAGTTGCTTTATGCCATCATTACCAAAGCGGAATACATAAAAAAACATCCGGCCCTGCTTCATGGAAAGACTTTCTCAAGCAGAACCCTGATAGAATTCATTAAATCCCGGAGCGGATCCGTTCTGCCGTCTGATTAAATTCTTCATTGCTGAATTTAATCTTAGGCCTACTGAAATCAATATCATAAATTCCATCAATGGGTATCAGGTGTACATGTGCATGAGGCACCTCCAGGCCTACTACCGCCACTCCGATCCTTTCACAGGGAACCACCCGCTCGATCGCTTTGGCCACTTTCTTTGCAAACAGCATTAATCCGGCCAGTTCTTCATCATTGAGATCAAACAGATAATCCTCTTCACGTTTAGGAATTACCAGCGTATGTCCTTCATGCAGGGGATTGATATCTAAAAAAGCCAGGTATTTATCATCCTCCGCTATTTTGTAACAGGGTATTTCTCCCGTTACAATCTTTGTAAAAATAGAAGCCATCCGTTCAAATTTAAAATGAATTGAAACAGATTATAATGAGTTCAGGTCCTGAGGTCTCATAGCTCCAAACCACTTCACTATTTTCTCTCCGATACCCGGAGCATTGACATGAATGATATAGACCCCGCCGGCAATCGGAATACCATACTGGTTCTTGATATTCCAATCCAACCAGGTCTGGTCACTGTCTTTCGTGATCCTGCGAATCAGATTACCATTCAATGAATAGATCGATATGGTACAGGTCTTCGGCAGATTGATCAGTTTCACATAATTGTCTAACTGGGTCAACTCATAGGCCGAATATCCGTAATACGGGTTCGGTACCACTCGGATCAGATCCAATGCAGCCTGAGCCGTCGGCAGATCACCCCGCCTGGTGGCAATCTCCGAGGTCGAAAACTCATACATCGGCTTGTTTTCGTTCAGCGCCAGTGAATCGGGCTTCGCATCAGCCCATACATCGCGTGAATACTGACCTACCGTACGCAAACGTACTTTCAGCTCATTCTTTACAAATCCGTACGGATCATCCGCTATATCAGACTCATTGAAATACCGCGCATCCAACATCGGTATGGCTGTCCACATC
>Ga0190359_1001363_pt1 | contig 15413 bp, 14 predicted proteins | sample 48721823_MG_FD_161269 | JGI IMG/M metagenome (GOLD analysis project Ga0190359, IMG submission 161269) | Hydrothermal vent microbial mat bacterial communities from Southern Trench, Guaymas Basin, Mexico - 4872-18-2-3_MG | ecosystem: Environmental > Aquatic > Marine > Hydrothermal vents >... | reverse complement strand
AAGCCATAATAGAATATAACTATCCATCACAAAGATAGATAAATATTTTAAGCAATAGTATATTCCTCTTAGTTATGGTCACAACAATACTGGACTGTTATACAGACGAGCCTGCAGGACTAGGGGTACCACCCTACCTAGGAACATATCCAAGATACTTAGCTGGTTATCTGAAAAAACCAGAATACATAACAATAGATGACCTAAGATTCCTAAAATATTACAAATTAAATGAAAAAAAGAAAGAAATAAATCACAAAACAAACATCAAAATTTACAATTTAACAAAAAACATAAAAAGAATAAACCAGATTATAGAGAAAACAAATACCCTATTCGTTATTCTAGGAATCCATACACCTGGAAAATACCTCTCTGCTATACCAGGAACACTAAAAGAAGTCTCTAATCTGATTAAAGATATGAGATGTGAAAAGATATTGGTCGGTCCTGCTTTTTTTGGAACTCAGCTGGAGGGTGGAAAACTATTTGAAAAAAATAACCTAAAGATATTCAACAAAATAAAACATTTTGAGTTTACATATCAAGAAATAGCAGAGTATGCAATAGAAGGAGCAAAAATAGTAAAGCAAATACCAGACTTAAGGATAATAGAAATAGAAACAGGTAAAGGTTGTCCAAGAAGAGAAGGATGCTCATTTTGTACAGAGCCAATAAAAAATAAGCTTGAGTTCAGAAAAAAAGAAGACATAATAAATGAAATAAAAAGACTATACAATCTAGGATGCAGAAACTTCAGACTTGGCAAACAATCAGACCTTTATGCACATCCAGAAGTTATAGAGCTTCTCTCTGAAATAAGAAAATCATGCCCAGAAATAGAAGTTTTACATATAGATAATGTAAATCCAAAGAGTGTTCTTTCAAAAAGAGGACACGAAATAACAAAAGCGATTGTAAAATACTGCACACCAGGGAATGTTGCAGCATTCGGCATAGAAAGTTTTGATCCAGTAGTATATAAAGAAAATAACCTTAACTGCACAGCAGAAGAAGCATATAAAGCAATAAAGATAATAAACAAATACGGAGCAAAAAGGGGGGAAAACGGAATGCCAAGCTTTCTCCCTGGCATAAATATTTTATTTGGATTAAAAGGGGAATCAAAAGAAACGCATAAAAAAAATATGTACTGGTTAAAGAAAATACTAAAAAGCAACCTATTATTGCGTAGGATAAATATAAGACAGGTTACAATATTCAAAGGAACACCCCTATACAGAAAATGTAAAAATAAGTTTATCAAAAAAAATAAAAAACATTATTGGAAATGGAGAGATGAGATAAGAAAAGAAATTGACTTAAAGATGTTAAAAAGATTGGTGCCAAAAGGAACAATCCTAAACAGTGTAAAAGCAGAGATATATGATGGAAATACAACATTTGCTAGACAGATAGGTACATACCCATTAATAATAGGTATAAAAAAGAGAATCCCCCTAAAAAAATACTATAGCATAACAATAAAAGAACACATGCTAAGAAGTGTAATCGGTGAAATAAAAAGAGAGAATAAAATATAAAATGATTATCTCAAAAAACTGAAGAATCCCTTTTTCTTTCCTTTCTTAACAGATTTTTTAGATTTCTTGCCACCCCTCTTCATCTTAGCCCTACAAACATTACCTCTCTTATCTACATAATAAAGATAACCCGGCTCTTTCTTAATACCACATTTATGCAAAACCTCTACCTTCTTCCTGTACGGCTTCCCAGCCCTCTTCATATTTACCCTGGCACAATTTCCCTTTTTATCTACAAAATATAGCCAACCATCTTCTCTTTTTACTCCACATTTACATACAATCTCACCCATTTTCTAAACACCTCTCCAATTTTTTAATCATATTGGCCCTTTACCTTATATCTATCATCATTTAATATCTCTTCAATCTCACTCTGGAGGTTACGCTTCTCCTTATTCACAACACCAACTAACCTATACAACAAAAAAAGGCCAATGAAAATCCCCACATAAAACTTAAAGCTAAATCCCATATTTAAAAAGATAATATAACTTATTTATAAAGATTACTAAGCAAAAGAACAAAACTCAATGGAACACGCTGCCGTCAAATGTCCATACAGCATTACTTTTAGCCTTAATCCAATAGCCATACCCCGGCTTCATTGTCTTAAGACTATTATCTGCTCTACCTGGAACAAAGCTTTTCCACTCATTGTTCTCAAATGAATAAACAGCGTTAATATCATCAAATACATTAGCAAAAACAACAGTAATATCTCTTTCATGGATAGAAGGGTAAGAAATCAGATTCCAACCTGGGCTTATATCAAAATTCAAAGAAGTAAACATAGTTCCATATACAGCCAAATAGCTACTATTTGAATAAAACCAAAAACCATAAGCAGGATTAATAGTATCAAAATTATTATTACCATCATCGAAATAATAAAGCCACTTTCCATTAGACATAGAAAAAACAGAAGAGCCAAATATACTCTTTACGGATTTATCTTCTAAATCCAAAGGAAAAGATATAAGATTCCATCCTTGACTCAAAGGGATTGTAAAAGCAATAGACTGGCCATAAAGCCCCTTTAAAACATCATACCTTTCATGCTTTATTTTTCTTTTTGCATCAACAATTCCAAAAAAGTTGGGATAATACTTCCACCACACATCATTATACTCCAAAAAACAACCACCTGCATGCTGTTTTGAAAGATTCCAATGTCCTTCTGCATCTTCTATATCATGACCAAACTCCCCAAGCATGTATGCCTTCCCTTGAGGAGCAGGAATTCTAAACTCATTGCCAAGTTCATCTGCAGAATGCGTAAATGTATTTATTGCTATTACATCCACATTAGGCAAGTTTATAAAATCAAACTCTTCCCCAACATACTTACTATAAATAATTGGCCTTTTTCTATGATCAATACTCTTAACATAAGAATAAAGCCTATTTAAATAATCATGCCTGCTTACAGTCCATGTGAACCATGCAGAATTCCATGAGCCAAGAACTTCATTACCTATTGCCCATGCAATAATAGCAGATGAATCTCCATATTCTTCAACAACCCTCCTCATCGTATCTTTTGCAACCTCTAAATCATCCCAATCACACTCAAATTGATATCCTTCTTCATTGGGATTCTCGTCAACAAAATCCTCCTCCTGAATCCAATATCCCAAAATAACCTTCATACCATTATCCTCTGCAAAATTTATTATTCTTCTCACAACCCAATCAGGCAAATCTCCCTGCAGAATCTCATCTTCTTCTGGAATTGAACTTCTGTCTATGCGACCATTCAAATTTTTATCATGCCATACTCCTGTTGCATATGTCCTTATTGTATTTGCCCCAACTCTTTTCATTATTTCTAAATCATATTGAACTACTTCCCAGGCTTCTATCCTTCCATTATGGTTATAATCAGTAACAGAAATACCTCCATTACTAACCAAACCCGTAACATCTTCATTCTCATCTGGAAATGGTTCATGAATATGTGGATTAGGACCAGTAGTCAGAAGCCAAGGTGCATAATCCACGCCTTTAATCAAAAACTCTTGTCCATCAATATAGAACTTCTCATTGTGTATATCCGCATTTGCAGAAACAAGACTAACCGAAAAAACAAATAAGCTAAAAAGTAAAATACAAATTATTTTGTTTCCCATTTTCTACCTAATTGTAAAGAGGGATAAACTCCAGGTAGTAACCAACAAAATAAAACAAGCAGGTATATAAAATAAAAAACATCCAACTAAGGAGTAAGATATGCTTCTTTATTTTAACCCCCAAAAAAAGTGAATAAAAATAAATATTTAAATCTTTTTAAAGATTTTTTAAAAACACTAAATTTAAATATATCCATCCTATAAGATATACTAATGAAAAAATCTCAAATTACCGGAAGGCCATTATTCTATTCCCTAATCATAATATCTGCTATCCTAATCCTAACAGTAGGTGTAAAACAAATAAAAGAATCATCGCTAAAAGCAAAAGAAATTGAAAAAATTACATATTACACTACACTAAAAAATTTAATTCAAAAACAAGCATTGAAATCATTTGGTAAGTTAAACGAAAAAACAATAATGTTACCAAAAGGAATAGAAAAAATATGCTTTATTGACAGAACAAAAAATATTTCTCCATTTACAAACTGCAACCTAAATGAAGAAATTAAAAAATATGGGGATAAAAATATATTCTTTGAACCATTCAACAAGTTTGAACCAATCTACATAGAGAACTTCAAGCTAGATGAAAGTGAAAACCCCTTATGCCTAAAGACATTCAGAAGCACTGTAAAACTAAGTCTAAAAAGCATGGGAAATTATACCTTAATAAGTACACTAAAACCATCAGACAAAACAAGTGACTGTATACCCTTGTTATATAACTCACCCTACAATAATTCTGTTGATATTGTATTCTTAGGTTATGGCTACAAGAACAAAGACACCTACAGAAAAGATGTAAAAGAATACATTGAACTATTCCTAGAAACAGAACCTTTCAAATCAAATAAAGAAAAGATTAACTTTTACATGATAGAGGACTTTAGCAGTATAGAGTGTGAAATAAAATCTTGGATAAAATGCAACGAATTTAAAGCGAAAACACTAGCATCAAACTGTCCAAACGACTATATAATAATCCTAGTTGATAGAAGCAAGATTAAAGATATGATAAATCCTATAAGGTCAAGTGCAAAATCAAACATAGCAAAGATAAATACAGCAGACAAGAACACAGTAGTACTGCATGAATTTGGCCATATATTTGGTAATCTCGCAGATGAATATGTTGATGAAAAGTATTATTCAAGAATAAACTTTGACCCAAGGGATTATCCAAATTGTGACACAACACCTTGCTCAAAATGGAGTCTTGTCCCAAATACAAGCTGTTTTAAGGGCTGTTCCTTAAGTAAGTATAGAAGAGCAACAAAAAATAGCATAATGAGGTCATTAACGGTCAATAGTTTTGGTCCATTAAATGAAGGAGTCCTAAAGGAAAGATTAGACCTATATGGATGAAAGATGGTAGCTCTAAAAACAATAATAAAAAAGAATATCCTGCTTATAATTGGGTTAATACTAATCCCAGCCATCCATACAGAAGCAGTGTGCAATAAGGTTTTTGTTATAAATCTTAACTACAACCAAGGCAGCATTACATACAAAAACAAAATAATAAAATGTGGATTTCCTCCTGATTATAAGATACAGCCAGAAGAAGGTTATAGATTAGAGCTTATGTCACCAGAGGACAAAGTTGTCTATTCAATAAAATTTGAGGTTCCCTTAAAGGCCTACACAGATGAAGTGAACTCATATATGTTATCTGGTGGTCTCTTAATTTTAAATCAAACAGATTTTGCATTGGTACTACCATACTATGAAAATGCAAAGAACATTGTGATATACAACCAGAATAACGAAAAGATACTATCAATCAATTTAACAGAAGAAAAGCCATCTATGAGAAAGCAGTCTTTTATCTGGGTATTACTGATTCTCATAATAACGATATTCATTATGCTTTTATTATATAGGCACAAAAAAAAGAAATACACAAAAACAACAGCAGAAACACCCCTACAAAGATATCCTCCATTTTACCCACCAAATTATCCAGGATAACAACTAATAATAATGGATAGCACCCAAGCTCTCAGAAAATTTTATAAATAAAACAAAGTTCCATCAATCAAACATTAAAAAATTTAGATGCCCCTGTAGCTTAGTAGGTAGAGCGTACGAGCCCATGGGGCTACGAAGCTGTTAGCCTACTAGCAGGCACCGTAAATAATTTCTAAACGGAAGGTCGGCAGTTCGAGAGGAATACCGAATATCTGCCCAGGGGCGTTTATTCTTTTATTTTTTTGGATGGCTGCGTACCGTTCACCCTGTGGATGTTAAGAGGGGGCCGTTCACTTAAGGATGTTTATAAAATGATTTCTTTATGGGGAAGCGTTTTGAAAAACGAACAGTCAAACGAGCAGTCAAGGTTGCAGAATCCGTACCCTTAAGCAAAATATTCACTTTAAAGAACAAGTTTTACTGTTGTAACGCCTTTAGTAAGAGATTCTTCCATTCTGGTTTTTGGTTTATGCCTGCTTTTTGTGCTGGGGTTGCTTTTAGTGTCATGTGGTTTTTGATGAAGTTGTAGTATGTTTGGAAGTTTTGCGCAAACTGTTTCTGATTACCTTCAAATCCTTTCATTACCTTGTCTCGTTGCCTGAACGTTCCATGAAATCGTTCTAGTTTGTTGTTGCTACAGTCTTTATTTCGTAGGCTAACGTATCTTTTATGCGGCTTAGGATTCTTATAAGTAGCAAACTCTTTTCTTACAGCTTTTTCATAGCTAAAAGCTCCATCTGTGATTACTGTTTTTGCTTTCTTTTGTGCTATGCTTTTTGCTATCTGGAATGTTGTTCTTGCTTCTTTGTAGGTTCTTGTTGGGCTTGCATGGCTTGCCAGTAAGAACCTTGTTTCTGTATCCAGCACATTCCAGACGTATTGTATTCTTCCTTTTACTTTAATGAATTGTTCGTCAGCATGCCATAGATCACTCACTTCAGGATGCAACGTTTTGACATATTCGTTAATTATTTTCATGAATTTGTTTATCCAATTTATAACTGTGATGTGGCTTACTTTTAAGCCGTAGAATTGTTTTAGTGAGTCTGCTATTCCTCTGTAGCTGACTCCTTTCAGGTACAGGTCTATTGCTACTATTACTGTGTTTTCATCTCCTTTGATGTTTGGTGTTGGTGTTTCTGTGAATCGTTTATGACAATTTTTGCAATACCATCTTTGTTTGTAGCCTGTGCTTGTTCTTCTTTTGCTATCTTTTCTCGTATCGTTTGATAGGCATATTGGGCATTTCATCTTAATCACTTACTTTTATAAGTATATGTTTAGAAAGTGTTTTACCTATATAAATCTTGTCATTTCTTACGTATGAAAGTATATGTTTCAAAACATTTAAATAAAAAGTAAATATTCTATTATTTATGGCTAAAGTTCAGCTTAAAGTTTGGGGTTATCGTTGTGAACGATGCGGACACGAATGGATACCAAGAATCAAAAAACAAGAACCAATAATCTGTCCAAAATGCAAAAGCCCATACTGGAATAAACCAAAAAAGAATAAATCAAAGAGAGATATAACTAACTAATATCTAATATTATTTCTTTCTTTATAATATCTATGTAAAGAAAATTTATAGAAACTACTTTTTATTACTGGACAGTACGATATTTGAAAAAGTGAGGAAGACCCCTCACAAAAAATTGTGTCCAAATGTGTGTCTTTACCTAACTTTTCAGAAAATCGTATTGCGTAGTAGTGACAAAAACAGAAGAATATTTATAAAAGTGTGCAAATATTTATTTTGAATAGTATTATGGCAAGCAAGAATATTACCTTAAAGGTTGATGAAGAACTTTATCGCAGATATAGGTCATATTGTAAAAGAAAAGGTCTGATTATTTCGAGACAGTTTGAGATTTTTATTGAAAATGAATTAAAGAAAAATGACCAAACAAATAAGTAAAGGAAATGGGAATTTTGATTTGTCAGAATATCAAACTAGAATTTCAAGGATAGATGTAATGCTCCATGAGCAAAACTGGATTTTACCTAAAAGAAAAGTGAGTATTCCTGATCATTTTAAACAGAAGGGTGTTCTTGCTGTTGCTGAACCAAGAGTTACATATGGTAGAAAAATAAATGTTATTGAAGAAGTTGACACGAAACAATCTGACTTTAAGATTAGAGATTATATAACTGTTAATGAGACTTTACGAAATGATCTTGAAAGCAAGTATGCTGACTATTTGCTTCTTGATGATAAGGGAGATCCACTTGCAATTGTTGAAGCAAAGAGAACATCAAAAGATCCTATTCTAGGGCAAAAACAAGCTGAAGAATATGCAGACGATATCAAGAAACAAACTGGAAAGGATGTTTTCATATTTTTAACAAATGGCTACGAAATCTGGTTCTGGAACAGGCCTTATGAAAATCCTCGATTGGTGAAAGGGTTTCATAGTCAAGAAGCGTTGGAGAGAATAAGGTTTCAGAACAACGCAAAAAAGAAGTTACACACAATTCCTATTAAAAAAGAGATTATTGATAGGCCATACCAAATTGAGGCGTGCAGAAGAGTTTTGGAAGGAATCGAAAAAGGTAAAAGAAAATTCTTGATAGTCCAAGCTACAGGAACAGGGAAAACGAGAGTTGCAATGGCTCTTATAGATGTATTATTAAGAGCAAACAGAGCGCAAAAAGTTCTTTTCTTAGCAGACAGAAAAGTTTTAAGAGACCAAGCATATGATGCTTTCAAACAATGGTTCCCTCACGAATCTAAGTCTAAAATATTCTCGGGAACACTTGATAAGAATTCAAGACTTTATGTTTCTACAATTCAGACATTCATGGAGTGTTATCAGGAATTCTCTCCCGGAGACTTTGATGTTATTATTTCTGATGAAGCTCATCGTTCAATATACAATAAATGGAAAGATGTTTTTACTTACTTTGATTCTATACAGATTGGCTTAACAGCAACTCCAGCAGATCTTATTGACAGAAACACATTTAGATTTTTTGAATGTCATGGAAAAGTTCCTACTTTTCTTTATAGCTTCGATCAAGCAGTGAAAGAAGGGTATTTAGTGGATTTCAAAGTTCATGGTGCTCAAACACATTTCCAAATAGCAGGAATTAAGCCAGAAGACATTCCTGATAAGATAAAAAAGAAACTTCTTGAAGAAGGTATGGAGGAAGATGAGCTTGTTTTTGAAGGGTCTCAGATAGAGAAGAAAGTTATTGTAAAAGGCACAAATGAAGCTCTTGTAAAGGAGTTTATGGACAACTGTATAATGGATCAGACAGGGACTCTACCTGCAAAAACAATATTTTTTGCTGTTTCAAAAAAACATGCTAAAAGATTATGGGAGGCGTTTGAAAAACTTTATCCAGAATACAAAGGAAGATTAGTAAGAGTGATAACTTCTGAGGATTCCAGAGCGAGGGAATTAATCGATGATTTCAAAAATAAAAGCATGCCAAGAATTGCAATATCTGTCGATATGCTTGATACAGGCGTTGATGTGCCAGAAGTTTGTAATCTTGTTTTTGCCAAGCCTGTCTTCTCAAAAATTAAATTCTGGCAGATGATTGGCAGAGGCACAAGAGCTGATGCTACTTGTAAGCACAGGGAGTGGCTCCCATCAGGAAAAAAGGAAGATTTTCTTATTTTTGATTTTTGGAATAACTTTGAATATTTTAATCTAAATCCTAAAGGAAAGAAAACCTCTTCTGGAGAAGCTATAACAACGAGAATATTCAAAGTTAGATTATTGCAGTTAGAGCATTTTTTGAAAAAAGACAAGAAAGAATATGCTGAGTTGTATAAACAGAAAATCCAAAATGATATTAAAGCATTGCCTAAAAAGTCTGTTGCTGTTAAGGAACATATTCGAGAAGTGGAAACGGCTTTATCTGCTAACTTTTGGGATAAAGTAGGAAAAGATCCCATCCAATTTTTAAGAACAAAGATAACTTCTCTTCTTCGTTATAAAGCTGATGTTAATCTAAATGTTGCTTCATTCACCTTGTTTGTTGAAAGGTTAGGTCTTGCTATCTTGCAGAAGAATGATAAAGAAATAGAACGACTAAGAGATTCTATTGGAGAGTACCTTTGGTGTTTGCCAGATACACTACAACAAGTGAAAGCAAAGAAAGAATTATTAGATAAAGTAAGGAGCAAGCATTTCTGGAAAAATATTTCTTATGAGGATACCTTAATGCTTCTTGACGAGTTTGCTGACCTTATGAGGTACAAGCGGAAAGAACCGCGAAGACCTATAGAGTTGGACATTGATGATGTGGTTGAGCAGAGAAAACTTATTGAATTCGGACCTCATGGAGAAGCAGATTATATTGATAATTACAGAGAGAAAGTAGAGAAGAAAATAAAGCAGCTGGCAAAAATCAACCCTACAATAAAGAAGATTGAAGAAGATAAAGTGCTTACAGAACGAGATTTAGAAAAGCTGGAAAAAACACTTAACAGCCCCACTCTTTACATTACAGAAGAGAATCTTCAGAAGATATATGCTCAGCATAAAGGGACGCTTGTTCAGTTCATTAAAAAAATTCTGGGCACTTATGAGTTTCCAGATCCTCAAAAAAGAATTGAAGAAGAATTTAAGACTTTCATGATTGAGCATCAGTTCTTGAATGCCGACCAGATTAATTTTATGAGAACTTTACAAACAGTATTTTTGAAAAAGAAACATATTGAGTATAAGGACTTCTTTGAATTGCCATTTTCAAACATATCAAATGCGCCAATGCCTCTTTTTGAGGAAGAAACACTTAAGGAGCTTACAAAATTATGTTCTAAATTGGAGAATGAACTGTTTGCAAAAACATAGGTAAACTTAGGTTTACCATAAAATATTTAAATGTGTGCTGTTTTCCTCTTTGCTATGAAAGAATTAAGAACAGTTGCTTCAAAAATCCCAAGTACAACCTATACACGACTTCTTCAGTACTGTGAGAAGGAAGGAATAAGCCCTTCTGCATTTATTAAAGAACTAATTGAATCAGAAGTTTCAGGACTAACTCCTCACAATAAAGCAGGAATAAATATTGTAAATTACAACAAAAAAGAAGATACTTTTGATTGGATTATAGAGTATGATGATGGAGAAAAAGTTGAAATTGCAAAAAATGTTTCTCCTGAATTTATGAAAGATGCTGTCAAGGCTATTGAGAGCGAATTAAGAGCACGAGAATTATATCTTCAAAAATCTAAGAAAGATTCTGTTCCAGCTCCAACAAAAATAAAAAAGGTGGTATGATGCTTGCGCCAGAATTAAAATCAAAAATAAACAAATTATGGGATAGGTTTTGGTCAGGAGGACTTGCTAATCCACTGACTGCGATTGAGCAAATAACTTATTTGTTGTTTATGAAAAGGCTGGATGATCTTGACACTCTGAATCAGAAGAAGGCTGAAGCAAGAGGAGAAAAGTTTGTTTCCATATTTGAAGGTCATCCTGAATGCAGATGGTCTCACTGGAAGCACTTTAATGCCGAAGAAATGCTACAACATGTTCGCGATGTTGTCTTTCCGTTTATCAAGAATATTAAGCTTGCTGATGATGGTGAGTTTGTTAAACAGATGCAGCACGCTTCTTTTTTAATACCTAAAGCATCCTTACTGCAAGAAGCAGTCAGCATCATTGATGACTTAAAGATTGCCCCTCAGAATTATGATGCATTGGGAGATTTGTATGAATATTTATTGAAGGAGTTAAGTACTGCTGGCAAGGTTGGCCAGTTCAGAACTCCTCGTCATATTATCAGAATGATGGTAAAACTGATTAATCCTCAGCTAGGCGAGAGGATTTGCGATCCTGCCTGCGGCACTGCCGGCTTTTTAGTTAATGCTTATCAACACATTTTGGAGCAGAACACTTCTCCTGACTTGATTAAGTATGATGAGGCAGGAGTCCCTCATAACTTGATAGGAGATAAGATTGTAGATAAGAGGCACTGGAAATTATTACGGAGAGAAATGTTTTTTGGTTATGATTTTGATTCAATCATGGTTCGTATCGCTTCTATGAATATGATTTTGCACGGTATTGAAAAGCCAAATATTTTACGATTTGATACGCTTTCTAAAGCATTTGACCAAAAAGAAGAATATGATGTTGTGCTTGCTAATCCTCCATTCACAGGTAGCATTGATGTGGGTGATGTGCATGATGCTTTATCATTGAACACATCTAAGACTGAGTTATTATTTTTGGAGTTGTTTTATAATATCTTGCACATCGGTGGCAGGGCTGCTGTTATTGTTCCTAATGGTGTGTTGTTTGGCAGTTCTCGGGCGCACAAGCAGATCAGGAAGTTATTGCTTGAGAAGTGCCAGATGGAAGCTGTTATCTCAATGCCTTCTGGTGTGTTCCAGCCGTATTCTGGGGTGGGCACTGCTGTTTTGGTCTTTACCAAGGGAGGCAAGACAGAGAATGTCTGGTTTTATGAGATGACAGCTGACGGCTTTTCCCTGGACCAGAAGAGAGAGTTCATTGATGGCAAGGGAGACATTCCTGATGTGATTGAGAAATTCAAGACAAAAGCTGAGTCGGAGAAGAGCTTTGTTGTTCCATTTAGTGAAATAAAAGAGAACGACTATAACTTGAGTCCGCAAAGATACAAGAAGATAGAATATGAAGAAGTAGAATATGAAAAGCCAGAAGTTATTATTGAAAGAGTGCTGAAAGAAGAGGAAGAGATAAAGAAAGAGCTAGAAGAGTTGAGGGGGATGGTAAGGTGAATTATATCTATATTGACGAGAGCGGAGATTTAGGATTTAGCAAGAAAGGAAGCAAATATTTTGTAATCTCTGCAACAGTCATTAATGATGAAGAAACCCAGAAAAAATTTAGGAGGATTCCTAAAAAAATAAGACAAAGAAAACTCAAAAAAAGCTTGAAAAAACAATCCGAGCTAAAATTTTCAAACTCATCTGTGCTTATACGCGAGCAATTTTTAACAAGAGCAGCAAAGCTGCCAATAAAAGTTTATGCACTCATCATAAAGAAGGAATATACTCAAGAAAAGCTTAGAAACAATCTTGACATACTCTATAACTATTTAATTAAAATCCTTCTAGAGAAAGCATTTGGTGGGATTAGTAATAATGATAAGCTAACTATCTGCTTAGATAAATGTATGTCTCCTAAACAAAGAGATAACTTTGAAGCATATATTAAAACGGAATTTCTGTTCTTGTTTCAAAAACTACCTGATGTTAAGATTCTTCATGAACTATCTCATACTAAACCCAGTTTGCAGGTAGTTGATTTTATTTGTGGTGCTTTTGGTTACAAATATAATACTATGGGGTTGAAAGAAGGCTGTGAATATTATACAAACATTATCAAGGAAAGAATTGAGGTTGAAAAGAATGATTTGTTCAAAGAAAATAAAGCGAACCACACCTACTTGTCCTGAGCTCAATCCTGAGCCGTCATCCGTTCGGCGCGACTTACTCGCTATAAATATGTATGTGTATACTTATATAAAAATGTTTTGGAAAATAGTTGATAAATGGTGTTAAAGATGAGAGAAAAGTGGGGATGGAAGAAATTAAAAGATATTTGCCTTAATAAAGGAGAATACGGTTCTGGAGCAAGAAAAGTTGAATATGATGGTAAAGTACGATATATTAGAATAACTGATATTGACGATGATGGAAAACTAAGAAATGACGAAGTCGTATCGCCCTCCATAATTGAAGAAAAATATTTTCTTGAGAAAGATGATTTGCTTTTTGCAAGGTCAGGCTCAGTTGGAAGAACGTATTTACATCAAGAAGATAAGGGAAGATATCAATATGCAGGTTATCTTATTAGATTTAAAATAGATAAAACTAAAGCCATTCCAAAATATATTTATTTCTTCACAAAATCAAGTCAATATCGTAGCTGGGTAAATAAAACCAGACGAAGCGGTACTCTGTCTAATATAAATGCAAAAGAATATTCAAATCTATTAATTCCACTCCCACCTCTTCCAATCCAAAAACGCATCGTCTCCATCCTTGAAAAAGCTGAGAAGCTCAAAGAAAGAAGAAAAAAAGCCAACGAAGAAACAAACAAAATCATCCAGAGCGTTTTTTATGAGATGTTTGGAGATGTAAAAAGAAATCCTCATAATTTTAAAAAGGCAGTAATAGGAGATGTTGCAAAATTACAAGGCGGATTTGCATTTAAAAGCAAAGATTATACTGATGAGGGGATCAGACTAGTTAAAATAACAAATGTTCATCATGACAAACTTAACTGGAATGAAATAAGCTATCTTCCAATGAATTATGCAATAGAATACAAAGAATTCTTATTAAAAGAAGGAGATATTGTTGTAGCAATGACTCGTCCGATAATCAAGTCTCTTAATTCGGTTAAAGTAGTTCAAGTACATAAAGATGATTTGCCTGCTCTATTAAATCAGAGGGTGGGTAGATTTAAAATATTGAATAATAAACTTATAAAAGAATACTTGCTTTATTTTTGCTATACAGATGATTTTAAAAAAGAAATTAAAAAATTCTCATCAATTTCCTTACAACCAAATGTTAGTTCTTCTCAGATTGAAAGTATAAAAATATTATTACCTCCACTCCCTCTTCAACTAAAATTCGCTTCCATTGTCAAAAAGATTGAGGCAATGAAAGAAAGACAAAAGAAATCAACAGAAGATATTAATCAGTTGTTTGATGCGCTGATGCAAAAGGCGTTTAAGGGGGAGTTGGTGAGCTAGGATGATAGGACCCATAAAGGATTTATTTTTTAGAAGAATGAAGGCGTTAAAGGGCGAATTGCCAGAATATTATTCTTATAAGCTAACAAATGAAATTCGTCACAAAATAATTGGAAACATTTTAGATCATAGATATTTAAGAAATAATCCTTTTGGAAGAAATTATGATGAACTTGAGGAATTTGTTATATTACTTGAGAGAGAACTCGGGAGAAGCATCTCGGATGAGTATCTTACCGAGAAAAAGATTCAGGATTTTCTATTTAACTCAACTAGTGAAGAATTTCTTACAGCAATAGAACTATTGATAGCATTGAAAGTAAGTAACATGCATAAGTTTCATGATGACTATCATTATTTACAAGAAAATATTTCATCATTTATAAGCAAAGTCAATTCAATTTTCAAGATTGATAAAATTGGTTACGAGATAGTTCCTGCAGGTTTAGAAGATTTACCTTTCATAGTTGTCCCATTTAATTCAAAATACCTTTATTTAGAAACAATAAAACAACCTATGATTCTTATGTTTGATGAAGATTTTAAAGGACCATTAAATGAGTTTCAGAAAGCACTTGATAAATACAAAATAAATGATTTTGAAGGAGCAATAATTAATGCTAATAAGTCTTATGAGAGCACAGTCAAAACTATACTTGATTTTAAGAAAATTGACTACAATGAGAAAAAAGATAAAATACCTCAATTAATAGATAAATTAAAGGATTCCGATCTCATAGATTCTACGCTCATAAGTGTGTTTTCCTCATTTTGGCCTGTTTTAAAGAATGGACCTAATAACATACGTAATCTTTCAGGAATAGCACATGGACAAGGTAAAGAGATTAAGAAAATAGAAAAAACTTATGCTGACTTTGTCTTGAGAACTGTGGGAACATATATTGTGTTCTTAATTGAAAGATTTAAAGAAACAAAATGACCTCCTCTGAAACCTAAAGGTTTCAGTTTCCAGCAATGACATGATGGTGCTCTTGGTTACGGATATAATCAAGCGTTGAAGGCAAATCAGTATAACCAATTGTTGTATAA
>Ga0190359_1001362_pt1 | contig 15439 bp, 14 predicted proteins | sample 48721823_MG_FD_161269 | JGI IMG/M metagenome (GOLD analysis project Ga0190359, IMG submission 161269) | Hydrothermal vent microbial mat bacterial communities from Southern Trench, Guaymas Basin, Mexico - 4872-18-2-3_MG | ecosystem: Environmental > Aquatic > Marine > Hydrothermal vents >... | reverse complement strand
ATGACTGGATGGGAGGTGTAGGGAATAAAAAAGGAGTGGAGAGGATAGTGGACCGCAGAGATGCGATCATCAGGGGGGTTGAACTATCCGGCCAAGGGGATGTTTTAGTGATAGCAGGCAAGGGACATGAGACCTACCAGCAGATAGGTAATGAAAAGATCCCCTTTGATGATAGATTGGTTGTTCGTCAGATCCTGGAAAGAGAATGGGAGTGAGATGTGGATTCAACACTTGGTGAGATAGCTTCAATGATAGGCTTAACAATTGAGAAGTTTCATGATCTTCCTGTTACTGGAATCTCGACAGATTCACGACAGATAAAGAAGGGGATGGTGTTTGTGGCACTGAAGGGCAACAGATTTGATGGACACGATTTTATTGACAAGATAGCTCAGAAGGGGGCGATTGGTGCAATAGTTAGCCAGGAATATAGACCAGAGGCTGTAAATAGAGAGAATCTTGTGCTTATGCATGTAGAAGATACCTTAAGTGCTCTTCATAGGATTGCATCTGTATATAGAGACAGGTTTGAGATTCCAATTATAGCAGTTACAGGTACAAATGGAAAGACAACGACAAAAGAGATGATCTATTCTATCTTGAGCAGCAACTTTCGTACTGCAAAGAGCAGTGGTAATTACAACAATCATATTGGCGTACCCCTGACCATTACCTGTCTGAGCAAGCTAGATCAATTGGCAGTAATTGAGATGGGAACAAATCATTTTGGTGAAATAAAGAGGCTCTGCAGTATTGTTCGTCCTACTTGCGGTGTAATAACAAATGTTGGTAAGGGACATCTCGAATTTTTCAAAGATGAGGAAGGTGTTGCAAGAGCAAAGGCTGAACTTATTGATTTTCTTGAAACAGTCAATGGTGCAGAACTTTTTCTTAATGGCGATGACCCTCATCTAAAAAGATTTGGCAACAGGATTACCAATACCACAACATTTGGATTCTCGAATGACTGCTCATTTAGGGCAGAGTTTTTAGGAGTCTCTGATGCGGGTTTTCCGATGATGAAGGTGAATGGAGAGGCGATCAGCCTCTCGATATATGGACGGCATAATCTGTACAATGCGCTTGCAGCCGCAGCAGTTGCAAGGAGTTTTGGGATTGATTGGAAGAAGATAAAAGAGAGGCTCGAAAGTTACAGACCCTTCGAAAAAAGGATGGAAATAATTGAGGTCTCAGGAATTAAGATATTAAACGATACATACAACTCCAATCCGAGTTCGCTTTATGAGGCGCTTTTAACTCTCAAAGAGATGAGAGGTGTTAATAGACGGATAGTAGTTCTGGGAGACATGCTTGAACTCGGAACACATAGCATTGCCGAACATACAAGGGTTGGCGATACAGTATACGATTTTGGGATGGATATTTTCTACTGTTTTGGAAACCAGATGAGAGCAGCCTACAAAAGGGCAAAGAGTCTTGGAATGGAACAAGCATCTCACTATGAATCGAAAGGTGAAATTCTAAATAATCTTTCTAAGACTGTCAGAGAAGGAGATGCTGTTCTGATCAAAGGGAGCAGAGGTATGAAGATGGAGGATATCGTGGATGGGCTTATGAAAAATTTAAAATAGAGCATGGAGTCTTAAATGTTGTATCATCTTTTATATCCATTGAGAAATGTTTTTATAGGATTCAATTTACTCGGTTATATTACTGTAAGAGCCGCATCTGCGGCAATTACGGCACTTTTCATAACACTGATCATCGGACCTGTTATTCTGAAATGGCTTGTAAAACGGGGCCTGTCTGAGGAGATTAGAGAGGATACACCAGATACGCATCAGAACAAAAAGGGGACTCCGACCATGGGGGGATTGATAATCCTGTGTTCCCTTCTTATACCGACACTGCTGTTTGCCCGTCTGGACAATCACTTCATACAGCTATTGATTTTCACAACTCTTTTCATGGGAGGTGTTGGTTTTATTGATGATTATCTAAAGGTTGTTAAAAAATATCCAAAGGGATTGATAGCAAGATACAAACTTATGGGGCAGGTAACAATTGGAATCATAGTGGCAGTAGTGATTACTCTTTCTTCTGACTATTCCAATGTATTAATCGGATCCAGCCATGCAGATGTACATTGGCAAACCAGTGTGCCATTTTTCAAGAATCTTTTAATTAACTTTGGATGGTTCTACTTTCCGGCAGTTGTTCTTGTCATTACTGCAACTTCCAACGCGGTTAATCTTACAGATGGTCTCGATGGCCTTGCGATTGGCCTTGTTGGAATAGCAGCAATCGCATGGGCCGGTATGAGCTATGTATCGGGTCATATTAAATTCAGTGAATATTTGAATGTGATGTACTTTAGCGGAGCAGGTGAAATAACAATCTTCTGCGGTGCTCTTGTAGGAGCATCTCTTGGATTTTTATGGTTCAACAGCCATCCTGCTTCTGTATTTATGGGAGATACCGGAGCACTCTCACTCGGTGGTGTAATAGGTACAATAGGAGTACTCTTGAAAAAAGAGCTTCTGATCCCGATAGTTGGAGGTGTATTTGTAGCTGAAATGGTATCTGTTGTTCTGCAGGTTGGATCTTACAGGCTCAGAGGCAAGAGGATATTCAGAATGGCTCCTATTCATCACCATTTTGAACTCCTTGGGTGGCCAGAGCAGAAGGTGGTTGTGCGGTTCTGGATCATTGGTATAATACTGGCAATGCTGAGTCTTGGCACATTTAAGGTCAGATGAATCAGGAACTTAAACCATATAGGATTTATTTTGAGGATCGATAGATCAAATATAAAAAATTATAGATTTGTCATACTTGGAGCTGGAAGAAGTGGTATAGCCGCTGCAAAATTGCTCAGTAAGTATGGTGGTTATGTTTTTGTAAGTGAATCTGAAAAAATAAGCGATAAAGAAAGAGAGGCCGAACTTTTAGAAAGATTGGGCATACCATCAGAGTTTGGCGGCCACGAATTTGATATAAATGATTTTGACCTCATGATACCAAGTCCTGGAATTCCGCTCTCTGCACCTGTGATTAGAGATGCGGTGGACAAGATACCCATTGTAGGTGAACTTGAGGTGGCCTCCTGGTTTTGTGAATCTCCAATAATTGCAGTTACAGGATCGAATGGCAAGTCAACAACAACGGCACTCATAGGAGAGATTTTTCGAATGGACGGGAGGCAATATATCGTTGCAGGGAACATAGGAAATCCATTTTCTGATCACGTTGAAAATGTTGGGTCAGACGGGGTTGCTGTGCTTGAAGTAAGTAGTTTCCAGCTTGAGACAATAGAGAGCTTTCATCCAAAGATTTCAGTATTCCTGAACCTTACTCCCGATCATCTGGATCGGCACGGTTCAATGGAAATTTATGGGAAGATCAAGTCAAAGATATTCATGAACCAGACATCATTAGATTATTCAATTTTAAACGGGAAAGATAGAAGAGTACTCGACCTTGCTAGTGAGTATGAGATTCAGAAGGTATTGTTTGGGGTCGAGAAGGATTTACCAATTTGTGGTTTTGTTAAAAGTGGAGTGATAGTGCTCAGGATGAATGAGGGTGATGAGGAACTGCTTCATGTATCAGATATGAAAATCAGGGGAGAACACAACACAACCAATGGAGTCGCTGCGGCTCTCAGTGCGCGTCTGATGGGGGCAGCGGTCGAATCCATTCGCAAGGCATTGAAGAATTTTTCAGGGCTTCCTCATCGTATGGAGTTTATAAGGGAAATTAATGGCGTAAGATGGATAAACGATTCGAAGGCTACAAATATCGACTCTGTCTGGTATGCACTGGACAGCTTTGATACTCCTGTGGTCCTTATTGCTGGCGGTCGTGATAAGGATTCAGATTTTACTCTTCTAAGAAAAATAGTAAAAGAAAAAACGAAGGCCGTTTTGCTGCTTGGTGAGGCGGCAGAGAAGATGAAAAGATCGTTTGAAGGTATTGATAACATAATAATGGTACGTTCACTTAAAGAGGCAGTCGAGCGGGCAGCAGAGATGGCCGAGCCAGGTGAGAGCGTTTTGCTTTCACCTGCATGTACAAGCTTCGATATGTTTAAAAATTTTGAGGACAGAGGAGATAAATTCAAAAAGTTGGTGATGGATCTCTGATGGATTATAGAGAGAAAAAAAATGAAGATAAGATTCTTCTATCTGCTGTAATCATACTGCTTATAATAGGAGTCTTGATGGTCTACAGTGCCAGTTCTTTTAGAGGAGCAGAAAGGTATAATGATTCGATGTGTTTTATAAAGGCTCACTTTTTAAATGTGCTGATTGGGCTCTTTTTTCTTGTGATAATATCAAGGATCGATTATCACATTTTCAGGTGGATGACTCCAATAATCTTTTTCATCCTAACAGTAATGTTGATAGTTGTTCTGTTGGGCAGTGAGTTTCACGGAAGCAAAAGATCTATTTTATTTTTGGGGAGAAGGTTTCAACCCTCTGAGTTCATGAAGATTGGTTTGATTTTCTATTTTTCTGCAATATTCAGTCGCGATATGGAATTGAATGAATTGAATAAAAACAATCTAATGGTCCATTATATGATGGCTTTGATTGTGATCGGGCTTGTGTTTCTTGAACCCGATCTTGGAACTTCTATTGTAATGTTCTTTATAGTTATTGCAATGTTTTATACAGCTGGTGTTAAACTGAGAGAGATCGGCAAAATGTTGGCCGTATTGATTCCTCTGATTGCAGTAGGGCTTTTCATGTTCCCGTACCAGAAGCAGAGGCTGATCAACTTTTTTGGATCATTAACAGGTTCTCATACTCTCGATTATCAGGTAAAGCAGTCCATCATCGGATTTGCATCAGGGGGTATAACCGGTACAGGGTATGGTGCGGGAAAACAGAAACTATTTTTCCTTCCAGAGCCTTTTTCTGATTTTATACTCTCATGTTTTGGTGAAGAGATGGGTTTCATTGGAGTGGTATTTCTCTTTGGAATCCTATTGATAGTTCTGTGGAGGGGCATCAGGATTGCCCTGAGAGCTCCTGACCGCTATGGATTCATGATTGCTTCAGGCATTACTTCAATGATTCTAATAAATGCACTTGTTAATGCAGGAGTCGTTGTCAATCTTCTACCGACAACAGGTCTTCCGTTTCCCTTTATTAGTTACGGAGGATCTTCTCTTCTTGCACATCTTATTGGCGTCGGTATTTTATTAAACATATCGCGGCACTCTGTTGTGCCCTATAAAGAGTTTACAAGGATCAGGGGCACTCTTCTCTACAGACAGGAGGGTGGAGTATCATGAGGGTTGTTCTTACAGGAGGAGGTACTGGTGGACATCTTTATCCAGGATTGGCGATTGTGGATGAGTTGAGAAGGCGGTTTTCCTGTAAGATTCTTTTCATAGGAACAAAAAAAGGACTCGAGGCCCGGGTTGTTCCAGAAATGGGATACACTTTTAAGAGAGTCTGGATAAGTGGGCTGAGCAGAAGAAGTTTAATAAGAAATTTACTATTTCCCATGAAGATGGTGGTCTCTTTGACACAGTCGTTATTAATAATAAAAAGATTTGACCCAGAATTTGTCATAGGTACCGGAGGATATGTGAGCTGGCCAGTAGTTGCCGCAGGAGTTGTCCTGCGAAAGAGAACTATAATGCAGGAGCAGAACATTCTGCCTGGACTTGTGACAAGGGTAATGGCATCTCTTGTTGATATTGTTTTTCTAAGTTATGATGAATCGATTCGATATTTTAAGAAAAGGTCAAATCTGGAGGTTGTTGGAAATCCGACACGTGCAGATCTTACCACAACTCGGCCCATGAGTGATTTTGGACTCGATCCCGGAAGAACTGTCTTATTTGTCTTTGGTGGGAGCCAGGGTGCTGCGGCAATAAATAGAGCAGTTCTCCACATGGTGGATCACTTGATGCAGATTCCTGACCTTCAGATTCTCTGGTCTGCTGGCCCAAGATGGGCAGATGATGTGAGTCGAAGTGTGAGAAAATATGGGGGCAGAATTAGCGTGTTCCCTTTTATTGACGACATGGCATCTGCTTATAAGATTAGTGATCTAATACTCAGCAGGGCAGGTGCAACAACGATAGCAGAGATTACACGGCTTGGTCTTGCTTCTGTTTTTGTTCCGCTTCCAGGGGCAGCAGGAGGACATCAGGAAGAGAATGCAAAAGCTCTCTGGAAGGCAGGAGCATGTGAATTCGTGCTTGAAGATAGGATTTATTCAGGAGAGCTGGAGAAGGTTTTGCAAGATCTGTTGAAAAATAGTGAGAAGAGAAAAAAGATGGGGAGGAATGCAAAAAGATTCGCAAGACCCGATGCCAGCAAAAGGATCGTGGATCATATTCTAAGATTAAAAAGTGAGGAGGAGTAGTCATTAAAAGGCGTGTTTTAGGAAGAACTCGCAGAGTCCACTTTGTGGGAATAGGTGGGATTGGCATGAGTGGAATCGCAGAAGTGCTTCTAAATTCAGGATTCACTGTGACTGGTTCTGATTTACAGCTAACATCTGTCACAAGGCGTCTTGAAAAACTGGGTGCAACAATTTATAAGGGTCACAGGGGCGATCAGGTTTCAGGTGCAGATGTTGTAGTAATTTCTTCAGCAGTTAGTTCAGATAATATAGAGATCAGGGCTGCAAAGGAGAGAAAAATACCGGTTATAAGAAGGGCAGAAATGTTAGCCGAACTAATGCGGATGAAGTACGGTATAGCAATTGCCGGAACTCACGGCAAGACTACAACTACTTCGATAACAGGCCTCATTCTTCAGGCTGGAGGTTTCGATCCAACTCTAATAGTCGGAGGAAAGCTGCGCTGTTTGAAATCGAATGCAAGGTTGGGCGAAGGAGATTATTTTGTTGTTGAGGCCGATGAGTATGATCGTTCTTTTCTTGAATTGACCCCAACTATAGCAGTAATCACAAACATTGAAACCGAACATCTCGATTGTTACAGCGATCTTGATGAGATTAAGAAAACATTTATAAAATTTGCAAATAAAGTTCCATTCTATGGAAGTGTTGTTGTTTGTCTTGACGAGGAGTCTGTCCAAGAGATCATGCCAGATCTACAGAAGAGGATAATATCGTACGGTTTCAATCCGCAGGCAGAGGTAAGGGGCGTCGATCCGCTCTACCACGGCTTCACGAGTGAATTTACTGTTCTATGGAAGGAGAAGAGACTCGGAAGAATAAAACTAAAGCTTCCCGGAATCCACAACATTAAAAATGGGCTGGCAGGTATTGCAGTAGGATTGGAGCTTGAGATTCCATTTTCCAAAATACAAAAAGCAGTTGAGGAGTTTACAGGAGTTCACCGCCGATTTGAAATAAAGGCCAGCATTGGAGGCATATTGATAGTAGACGACTATGCACATCATCCCACAGAAATTAAGGCCTGTTTAAGGGCGGCAAGAATAGGATGGAATCGCAGGGTAATAGCAGTCTTTCAGCCGCATCTATATTCGAGGACAAGAGATTTCTGCCACGACTTTGCCCAGTCATTCTTTGATGCTGATGTGCTGATAGTAACAGATGTTTATCCTGCAAGAGAGAAGCCTGTAGAGGGAGTAAGCGGCAAACTCATAGCAGACGAGGCAGTATCTCTTGGGCACAGAAATGTTGTGTATCAACCGGATCATGATGGGCTTATAAAATATCTAAAAGAGAACATTCGTGAAGGTGACATGGTGATAACCATGGGAGCCGGTGACATCTGGAAGGTTGGAGAGCGCTTGATCGATTTGATAGGTTAGAAGATGAAAGAGAAGGCAGAACAATTTAAGAAGCTGAAAAATATTGTTCACGGCAGAATACTTGTTGATGAACCTCTGTCTATGCACACTTCTTACAGGATAGGGGGACCTTCTGACTACTACATATATCCTCAGGACCTTGCAGAACTGAACAGAATAGTCGATTTTTGCAGACAGGAGGGGATCGATTACTTTGTCATCGGGAACGGTACCAATATCCTTGTGAGCGACTCGGGATTTCGAGGTATTGTGATAGATCTTTCCGAGACATTTGATACGATTAAATCTTCCGATTACAAGGTTTCTGCAGGAAGCGGTGTACTTCTCAGAGATCTCATAAAATATTGTACTCAGCGTGGACTGTCAGGACTCGAATCGCTTGTGGGAATCCCTGGAAGGGTAGGTGGTTGTGTCCGTTTGAATGCAGGAGCTTTTGGATGTGAAATTTTTGATTCAATTCGAAGAGTCAGGCTGCTCGATGAATTTGGAACAGTAGAAAGGATTGGCAAAGATGAGATAAAGTTTGGGTATCGATATACAGATATACCAGCCAGTTCAATAATATTGGAGGTTGAGTTTTATCTATCGGAGGGGAATCCCAAAAAGATGGAGGATATTCAAAATCTATATTTGAAAGAAAGGAGAGATAAACAGCCCCTATCTCTTCCATCGGCTGGTTCGGTATTTAAATCGCCACCAGGGGATTATGCAGGTCGATTGATCGATGAGGCAGGGTGTAAGGGGTTGAGAATAGGAGATGCTCTGGTTTCCAAAAAACATGCAAATTTTATAGTAAACTGCCGTCTGGCCAGTGCCAGCGATGTATTAAGGGTAATAGAGGAAGTGAGAAAGAGAGTGTTGGTTCGATTTGGTGTGGAACTCGAACTCGAGATTCATCTAATAGGATTTAATAATTGATGAGAAAAGAAGTTCAGACAAAGAGTATGTTGATTGTCGTTAGATATGTGTTAAATGTTGGTATCTTTTTACTGCTGAGCTATCTTTTGCTTCAGCAGTATGGAAGATGGATTTGTGAAGCAGAGAAATTTAAGATTAGAGAGATAGATATAGATGGAAACGAGATTGTATCGAAGAAGGAGATATTGAAGTTAAGCGGCATTGAAAAGAATGGTTCTATATGGAATGTATGTCTGGACAGTGTCTATACCAGGTTGATGAAAAATCCTTTTATTGAAAATGTCGATGTTCACAAAAGACTTCCTGACAGGATTGAGTTAAGGGTGATAGAGAAGGCCCCGATTGCGCTCTTGAATTTTCAGGGAAAATTTTACTCTATCGATTCTGAGGGATTGGTACTGCCCTCAAGGCCTGGTAAACTGTATGATCTGCCAGTAATTTCGGGTGGATTCAAGGGAGGAGTCTCGACTGGAAGCAGGGCAGGAGGCAAGCAGGTAAGTAATGGCCTGTACTTTTTAACCAGGGTGTTGAGAGAAGTACCACAGCTATATGATGAGATATCTGAAGTATATGTTGGCGATCCTGAAGGTCTGATCGTATATACAAACAGTTCTGTAGTTCCAGTGATAATGGGAAAGGATGAATTTGGATGGAAAATCCGATGCCTCGATGCAATCATCAAGAGGCTCAGGAGTGAAGGAAATTTGTCGAATATCGATTATATCGATATTCGGTTCAAAGGACAAGTAATAGTAGGAATGAAGGCATGATACGATCAAAAGAGAGCAGAAAAGGGGGGAGAAGAAATATAATCACTGGTTTAGACATCGGTACTAGCAAGATAGGTGTTGTAATAGCAGAGGCCATTGGAGAGGAGCTGCAGATACTTGGTGTGGGAAAGAGTCGCTCAAAAGGATTGCGGCAGGGAGTTGTGATAAATCTTGACCTTGCCGTACGATCCATTGTTCAGGCAATACAGGAGGCTCAGCTGACCGCCGGAGTTGAGGTAGACGATGTAATAGTGGGCATTGCAGGAGATCATATAAGAAGCGTCAATAGTCGTGGGGTAGTTGCCGTATCGAGATCTGACAACGAGATAACACACAGCGACGTTGATCGTGTAATCGATGCTGCAAAGGCAATAGCCCTTCCAATAGATAGAGAGGTTCTTCATGTGCTTCCGCAGGAATACATAGTAGACAATCAGTCGGGAATAAAAAATCCTGTTGGAATATCTGGAGTAAGACTGGAGGCGGAAGTTCATATTGTTACAGGTGCTGTTACTTCTGCTCAAAACATAGTAAGGAGTGTAAATAAGGCGGGTCTGAGGGCGGTTGGTCTGGTTCTGGAACCACTGGCTTCAAGCTGTGCAGTGCTTGATGAGAGTGAAAAGGAGCTTGGTGTTGCTCTGATAGATCTGGGTGGCGGCACCACAGACATTGCACTTTTTTATGACGGAGCTATCAGACATTCGGCGGTAATCAGCCTGGGTGGGCAGAATGTTACAAATGACATAGCACTGGGCCTGCGTACACCTCTGGAACAGGCCGAAGAGATCAAGATAAAATATGGCTGTTGTCATGAAGAGATGATTTCAAAAGATGAGAGGTTCAGTGTGCCGGGGATTGGTGGCAGGGAGCCAAGAGAGGTCTCGGTATCCAGTCTTGCATCTATCATTCAGCCAAGAATGGAGGAGATAATGGGACTTGCTGCAAAGGAGATTAAGAGGTCGGAGTACGGAGAACTGATTGGAGCAGGTGTTGTACTTACAGGAGGTGGTTCTCTGCTTGATGGATCAGAAAGATTGGCAGAGGAGATATTTGGCCTTTCTGCCCGGTTGGGTGTTCCAAAAGGAGTAAGAGGGCTTACAGAGGGAATATCTACACCGGTGTTTGCGACCGGAGTTGGGCTGGTACTCTACGGCTGGAACAATGAAGAGAGTCTGAGGGAGTTTGGAGGGGAGGAGTCTGGTCTGTTTAACAGGATATATCAATGGATGAAGAATATTGTTAATGAATATTTTTAACAGCAAATTTTAAATTTAACAGGAGGCCATCATGGAAGAAGAAAGATTTTTAGGCTCAAAGTCTGGTGAGCCGCTGGCTTTCAATTTTACAGATGAAGATAGTCATGCGGCCAAGATAAGAGTGGTTGGAGTAGGGGGCGCCGGGGGTAACGCCATAAACAGGATGATCGAGGAGAATTTAAAAGGAGTGGACTTTATTGCCATAAACACCGATCTTCAGGCTCTTGAGATGAACAAGGCAGCGCACAGAATTCAAATAGGTAAAAATTTGACCAAGGGACTCGGTGCAGGAGGAGATCCTGAAGTAGGAAGAAAGGCAATCGAGGAGAATAAAGATGCCGTGATAGATATCCTGTCCGATACTGACATGGTTTTCATTACATGTGGAATGGGAGGCGGTACAGGCACAGGGGCTGCGCCAGTTGTATCTGAGATTGCAAAAGACCTTGGCGCATTGACGGTTGGTATTGTAACAACTCCCTTTGTATTTGAGGGGCCGAAGCGTTCTGAAAAGGCTCAGATTGGCATTAAGGAGTTGAAAGAGAACGTGGATACTCTGATAGTGGTTCCAAATCAAAAGCTCATTACACTCGTACCGAAGGATATGCCGATAGATGAGGCCTTTCGTGTTGCAGATGAGATTTTAATGCATGCAACAAAAGGGATATCTGATGTGATAAACATTCCTGGTCTTATAAATCTTGACTTCGCAGATGTTAGAACAGTAATGAGCAACATGGGTGATGCACTTATGGGTTCTGGTATCGCCTCGGGTGAGAACCGTGCTACAGAAGCCGCAGAACATGCAATAACAAGTTCTCTGATCGATAATGCCTCTATCGCAGGTGCAAAGGGTGTACTTGTGAATATTACTGGCGGAAAAGATCTCACATTGAGTGATATAAATGAGGCAACCACAGTTATTTATAATGCTGCTGGTCCAGATGCAAACATTATCTTTGGTGCTGTAATTGATCCATCTATGAATGGAGATATAAGAGTTACTGTGATAGCTACTGGATTCAACCATAATGGATTTGGTAGTATAAAGAGTGGATTGAGAGATTATCATCGTATTGGAACAGAAGATTCTCCCCTGTTTGAAAAATGGGAAAACGAACCTCTAGAACAGACTCTTGGCGACATATTTGGAAACGATGGCGGTCTCTCCTTTGTTTCAAAGGATGATCTGAATATTCCGGCATATATTAGAAAACAGAGAGAATAAAACAAAGAGATGGAAATTTTTAAATAGTTTATTAACAGTCATCAATCATCTTAATTCTATCCCGTATGAGGTAAGAGTTAAGAGTCCCCTGAAATCCCTCGTCTCTTCTGCTTATTGAGGCCTCCTGGTGGAAGAGGGAGGGATTTTTTTAATGCGAATAGAACTATACCAGTAGTTGTACGTCTTATATAGTAACAGAGCATAAATTACAGGATAACCATAATTTGAATTGTGATTATAGAAATATCTTTGATGAAATATATGAGAGATATTATGCAGACATTTATGGTTTTGCATACTATTTAACGAGAAACAGTGATGAGACAGAGGAGCTGTTTCAGGAGACATGGTTCAGGGTGGTTAAGTATTTACCGAGGATTGAGAATATAAGAAACAAAAAGGCATGGATTTTATCGATAACGGCAAATCTTCACAGGGACATGTTGAGGAAAAAGCGAATCAGAAGAGTGTTTCATAAAAAAAGCTATTTTAAAGACAGTATTGATGAATACGATACTGGAAATATAAAAGGCACAATACAACCATCAATGGATGAGGCAGAGAGGGTAGATTTGATGAATGAGATAAATAGGGCTATCGAAAGTTTGCCTGCAAAGCAGAGGAGAGTATTTATTTTAAAAGAGATAGAAGGCTTTAAGCATGCAGAGATAGGGGATATACTCAAGATTCCTGTCGGTACTGTTAAATCTTTACATTATCGTGCAATCAGGCATCTTCAAGATAAATTGAGTATATATAGAATTAATTAATAAGGATAATGATCATGAATTGCAAAAAGGTTAAGAAATTATTGCTCGAAGAATCAGATAAGATCGATAAGTGTATGAATGTTAAAATCAAAAATCACATTTCAAGGTGCAGCAGGTGTACTGCTTATGCAGATAGACTCGACTTAATCAGAAAAAATATAGGAGATGAATCTGCGGCTCTTCCACCACAGTCACTTGTAAGGGAAACAAGGGAAATCTGTCATACTAAAATTTATGAGATATTTTCATACAGAACGGCTGGAAGGAGTGATCGAAAGGTTTCGTCCATGCCTGCTGGCATCCTTGCGTGTATATTATCAATAGTTTTTATAACTTTTGCATGGCTTATTTATCTTTTGATTAAATTTAGTACTGAAAGGTTTGCTTCTATGGAAACCCTGATTGTGTCTGCCATTTTACTGCAGAATTTATATGTGATCTTATTTGCACCTATTTTAATCAATAAATTTAAAAGAGCTAAGTGTTCATATATTTAAAGAGGAGGTTTATGATGGCTACATCCACGGGTAAAACGATCGGGCTTGTCTTACTGAGCTTCATTATTATATTGGTTGCATTACAATTAACTCCATTATTCTTTATTCCACTTGGATATATTTCTGGTATTAGAGGTGTCGTAAGACATCCATTTGCAGAGATGTTTGGCGTCGGAAGCCGTAATTTTATACATTTCTTTTCTTTTGAAGTTCTATTTTCTCTGGTCCTTCTCTTTTTATGGATTGGTGTGATTGTCTGGGTATATCGAGATGCTGAGTCCAGGAAAATGAATGGATTTTTATGGGCCCTGCTTGTTTTTATTGGGAATATTGTTGGGCTGCTTATCTATTTGATTGTACGCAGTGATAGCGGTGCGGAATCTTCACAGATTGAACAAAGTCGTGTCTGTCCTGTTTGCCAGAATAAAATAGAGGATGATTTTTTGTTCTGTCCTAATTGTGGAAAAAGGCTTCATGCCAATTGCCCTAAATGCAACAAACCTGTAGAAGTGGAGTGGAAGGTTTGTGCACACTGTGGTGCTGAATTAAAATGATAAATCGTCAATAAAATTAAAACCTTCTGAAATTATATTTCAGAAGGTTTTGTTTTAAATGGGATTGTCTATTGATATTTTAAACAATTATGAAACTGCAGCCTCACTACTTTCTGTATTTTTATTCCATGTACCATCGATGAATGCCTCTGTCATATGATAGGCCTCATCATCAGTATACTGGCGAGGAGGATGTTTGCAGAAATATGCAGAGGGACCATATAGAACACCACCAGTTCCCCTATCGAGTGCCAGCTTTGCACATCTGATCGCATCTATTGCTATTCCTGCCGAGTTTGGAGAATCTTCAACAGAAAGTCTCAACTCAAGATTCATCGGCACATCTCCAAAAAGTTTTCCCTCCATTCTGATGAAACAAACCTTGTTGTCTTTCTGCCATGGTACATAGTCGCTGGGCCCTATATGGATGTTATAATCATCGATTCTTTCAGCAGCAACAGATTGTACGGCTTCTGTTTTAGACTCCTTTTTTGAGGCCAATCTTTTGCGGTTAAGCATATTTAAAAAGTCTGTATTGCCGCCTGTATTTAACTGGTATGTTCTTTCTAATTTTACTCCTCTTTTTTTAAACAGATCTGTGAGCACTCTGTGTGTTATTGTTGCTCCTAACTGGGCCTTTATATCGTCTCCTATTATTGGAAGGTTTTTATCTTTAAACTTTTTTGCCCATACAGGATTGCTTGCAATAAATACTGGAATGTTGTTGATAAATCCAACATTAGCCTCCAATGCACATTCAGCATAGAACTTTGTTGCTTCTTCTGATCCTACAGGAATATAATTTAGAAGAAGGTCGGCTTCAGATTGCTGTAGTATTTCTACTATTTCACTCTTTGTTGGTTCGGGTTCATCTGAGAGTATAAAGGTATACTTATTTTCATACTCTCGCATGTGATCAGAAAAACCATCAAGTATTTTTCCCATTCTGACTTTTATATTATATTTTGGGACATCTTTATAGAAAATTGTTGTACAGTTTGGTTCTGAGAAAATAGCCTCGCTGATATCTTTTCCTACTTTTCTCTTGTCGATATCAAAAGCTGCTACAACCCTAATATCATTAGGTTTATAGCCACCAATATCCCAGTGCATCAAACCAGTGGCATCTTGTTTTTTACCATTTCTGTAGTAATGGATTCCCTGGATTAGAGAACTGACACAATTTCCAACGCCTACTATTGCAACTTTGATATCTTTCATATTACATAACACCTCCTTCTTTTTGTTAATAATTTAAATTAAGTAGAAATAATAATGTAATAATTGATATTCTACCTGCCTCCAAAAATTTATCTGAGTTTATATATAAATAATCGGACATTAGTTAAGATGTGTTGTACAGAAAAGTCCTGCCTTCACAATCTTAACTATACAGGCTTGATAAGGAAGATTCTTTATAATAATGAAAGCCTTTTATATAATAAAATATTTATTGAAAAAGTCAATAAAAATTTGAATATAGAACGGTTAAAATTGTTAGTGTAAGTACCATACATTTATGAATAGACCATTAAGAAAACCCCAATCAATTGTATTTCAGATCAAGGGATTTCACTAGTAAGGCCTTATATAAGGTGTAAATTGAAGGTTGTATAAGAATCACTTTAATTCATTAAATCATTGATTGATAATCTATTTTAAAAAGTTCTGAATTAATGGATCTCATTTTTACTATTTACAAACTATAAGATGTTA
>Ga0190359_1001361_pt1 | contig 15441 bp, 19 predicted proteins | sample 48721823_MG_FD_161269 | JGI IMG/M metagenome (GOLD analysis project Ga0190359, IMG submission 161269) | Hydrothermal vent microbial mat bacterial communities from Southern Trench, Guaymas Basin, Mexico - 4872-18-2-3_MG | ecosystem: Environmental > Aquatic > Marine > Hydrothermal vents >... | reverse complement strand
TGATGGGATGCGGAGCTCTTGGTTAATTGTTTGAGAGTAATTCCGCATAGTGACTGGTGACTGTTAGCGATTGCCTTGTTTGGAACCACCGGTCAGAGACCGGTGGAATTCTTATTTAAATATTTTTAATTCCATAATTAATCAGATTTTTATGACAGACATTCCAAAAGAACCTACTGGCTATGAAGGCACTTATACGCCGCTTGTTATAGAAGCAAAAAGTTTAGGCGAGGCCTGGGAGCTTGCAGTAAGGAATATGATGAAAATGGGTTTTAATAGGTTTGTAAAGGCCCCTGAGTATCAGACCTGGACAAAGGATTCTCCTATGTTTATAACGGTAAAGAATCCCATGGCTGAGCCAAGGATCTCTCCAAAGGCCCCATTAACAAAGGAGATGGCAGAGGAGTATGCCAAAAACATGATAGAGGGAATGCCAAAGGAAAAGGAGAATGCATTTGATTATACATACTTCTCAAGGCTCAGATGTTATCCGGACTGCATTATAAGGGCAGGTATAGCGGGTGTGGGAAATGAAGAAGATGACAAGGCTTATGTGGAAAAAATATCACAGGGTAAGTGCGTTGTCCAGAGAATAGACCAAGTCCAGAAGGTTATAGACATTTTCAAGAAGGACCCCACAAGAAGAACTGCTGTTATGCATACATGGATACCCATGAGGGATCTTGCAAAGTTTACACCAGAGAGAAAAGACACATCCTCTCCCTGTGTTGTTCTTATACATCCTCAACTGGTTGATGGCAAGCTCCATTTTAACGTTGTGATGAAAACCAATGATCTCTTCAATGCATGGCCTGGCAATGCATATGCAATAACAGCCCTGCAGAAGTATATTGCAGATGAGCTTGGCGTTGGTATAGGTCACTATACACACTTCTCTATAGCCATGCAGATATATCAAGAAGTCTATGATGCTGCCAGGGATGTATAGATATCTTTTATTCTCAAACGGTTAATTGGCCACTACTCGCCGCCAGCCGTATGCAATTGGCTAATCGTTTGGGGGCAATTCCACCGCGGCTGGTGTTAGTCGTTTGCCTCGCTGGCTGAAACCGCCGGTCTATTGACGGTGGAATTCTTATTTAAATCAAAAGAAAATAAGAATAAACAGGCTGAAATGATAACTGAACATATCAGCCGCTGTGAGCAAGTGCGGGCGATTGGTATGATATTGCCGGATCACGAGATAAAGAAATTACTAAAAGAAGGCAGACTGGTTATAGAGCCGATAGATTATCCAGATATACAGATAAGGTCTGCTGGGGTTGATCTTAGGCTTGGAAATGAGTTCAGGGTCTTTAAGGTATCAACAGTCCCCTATATTGACACAAAACAAGAAAACAAAGACTATACAGAAAGAATTGTTCTGGATGATGATAAGCCGTTTATTATTCATCCCGGAGAATTCATCCTTGCCTCTATAAAAGAGTATATAAAGATGCCGCCTGATATCATGGGATCTGTTGACGGAAAATCAAGCCTCGGCAGATTGGGCATCTCTATTCATACAACCTCTGCTTCCATAAACCCTGGCTGGGAGGGAAGATTTGTTCTGGAGATAACAAACATGGGTCGTATGCCGGTGGCGTTATATCCGAATATGAGAATAGCAAAGCTTGTCTTGCATAGATTATCATCAGAATGCGAAAGGCCCTATGGCGCAAGAGAAGATTCTAAATATAACAAACAGGATTCTGTAACAGAGAGTAAAATACACAAGGAATCGGGTTAAGAAAGGTTTAAATATAATAACTCTTCTAAATAACTATAGACTGGCTGGCTGTGTGAATTGTATGTGTCAGCTTGTTATAGAATGCAGATGATAGTATGGGACTGAGACCAGCTAAGTGCTATAAAAAAGTTGGAAGGCCTTATACAAGGCAGAGCAAGAAAAAACCTAGAAGAAGCTATGTAAAAGGTATTCCATCTCCAAAGATAGTAAGGTTTGAGCAGGGTAATAAAAAAAAGGAATTCTCAAAAAAACTGGTTTTGGTGTCCACTGATAAGGTTCAGATAAGGCACAACGCGCTTGAGGCTGCAAGGATTGCAGCAAACAAAATTTTGAACGATGGTCTGGGTGCTGAGGGATATTTCCTAAAAATACTTGTATATCCACATAACATCATGAGGGAAAACCCCCTGGCTACCGGGGCAGGAGCAGACAGGTTTCAGACAGGTATGAGGAAATCCTTTGGACATCCTATCGGCATGTCTGCTATTGTAAAGGAGAATCAGAAGTTGATTGAGGTGAGGGTTGATTCAGACAAAGAGATGATAGCAAAAAAAGCCCTAAAGGTGGCTGGTTCTAAATTTCCTATTAAATGCATAATTCAGTCCAATTGATAATGCTTTAATTCACCATTCAGGTTGTATTCTTTTCTGAATTTTTGGTCTATTTTTATGCTTAAATCAGCATGCACTGGTGTAAAGGTTTTAGAGTAATACCATCTGCCGTTTTCTATATCAAAGTAAACATCCACTGTTTCTATGTCAATCCTGCATCTGTAAGGTATTATTGTTGTTTCGATTCCATTCTCTGTTAGCAAACCTGTTGCTGGGTTGTATTCGAAATCCATGCCCATGATGTTCATGGTTATTTTTTCATCTTTATTACCCACAGTTCCCATACTTCCCACCTAAGTAGAATAAGATTATATGATTTATAAGCTTTTCTGTAGTGTCTAGAAGGAAGGTATGTATGGCATGATGAAACTTGTAAGATAAGGGATTAAGAATATGCTGAGTCCATACCCTATTACACCAACTATAACTGCGTGAAGAAAAGACAGATCTGAAAAGAACAGTTTAGAGAGTATTATCCATATTAACAGGGGCAGGATTAGTGTTAAAAAAGGCACCACTGTTATATAACCCGAAATAAGCCCCAGGACGCCAAGATAGTTTATCAGATTCAGCACCAGAACAAAAAAGAAGGCATTAATTAGTCTTACTGTTTCTCCTCCGCTCCTGCTGATTATTCCCACAACTATCATTAGAACTATTCCACCGACAATGGTAGACACAATTATGTTAATTGCAAGGTTTATCCAGTTAGCAGTGCTGGTTATATTTGTGAGGGGTGCCAAAAATCCGGGGAGATTAAGATCTGCCATATTTTATTATTTGCTCCTTTTGCTTTTAAGTTTTGTCTTTTTTTACTATTTCACCCGGCAAAGTTGTTTTATCAGGCCATATTTTTCTCCCGGGATATATAACAGTATTGGCACCTGTATGCACATTATCTCCTATAACAGTGCCGAATTTTTTTCTTTCTGTGTCAACAAGTGTTGGTTTGTCCTTTTTATATATTGCTGTCTTTATGTTCCCTTTGTCATGCCTCCAGTTCGTGGCTATTGTTCCTCCGCCTATATTTGCGTTTTTTCCTATTATAGAATCACCGATGTAACAGAGATGTGAAACAGCTGCATTTTCCATCAGTATGCTGTTCTTTATCTCTGAAGCATTTCCAACAGTGCAGTTATTGCCTATTGATGTGCAGGGTCTTATCAGACAGTTTGGGCCTATGGTACAGTTCTTTCCTATAATGACAGGCCCCTCTATATAGGATCCGCTTTTTATTGTTGTTTCTTCACCCACAAAGACAGTGCCTTTGATTGTTGCATTTTTTTCTATATTTCCTCTTATTCGTGATTTTTTCATTCTTTTAAGAATGTATTCGTTGGCTTCAAGCATCTGCCACGGGTATCCGACAGGAAGCCAAAAATCCGAAACCTTTTCATAAAACACTTTTTCAATCTTTGCCAATTTGTTTATATGGTCTGTTGTTTCATATTCCCCTCTTTTGGTCTTCTTTATTTCAGAATCAAACACCCTTTTGTCAAGGACATAAAGACCGGTATTTGTTAGGTTTGTTGTTGGTTTTTCTGGTTTTTCAAGTATTTTTTTCACAGACTTCCCATCTATCAGCACTATGCCGAATTTTTCAGGACTTTTTGTCTCTTTAACAAGAATGCAGTATCTGTGCTTGAGACATCTCTTGATATCCTCTTTGGAATACAGATCATCCCCATTCAGTAAAACAAACCTGTCTTTAAGGATGTTTTTAGCCTGCAAAAGGGCATGGCCTGTGCCATGCTGCTCCTTTTGTTCCACATAGGTTAGTTTTATGCTGCTGTGTTTGTTTCCAAATAGATTCTTTACCATTTCCTTCTTGTATCCTATAACTATTATAACTTCGTTAACCAGACCTCTTAATTGCTCCAGGTTGTGCTCTAGGATGGTTTTATTAGCTATCTTTAGAAGGGGTTTTGGAGTACTGAGCGTAAGGGGATATGTTCTTGTTGACTTTCCTGCGCATAGGATTACTGCCTGCATGCTAACACCATATTATTGTATATATTAATTAAGTTTATTCAACACTAACACATTTACTGAGGTTTTTTGGGTGATCAACGTCAAGGCCTTTCAGATCAGCTATATGATAGGCCAGAAGCTGGACAGGAATAACGCTTATCAGGGGGGATAACAGGTTTGTTGTTTTGGGTATCCTTATAACATGGCTGGACAGGTCTCTTATCTTTTTGTCATCATGTGATGTGATTGTTATTATAATACCCTTTCTTGCCTTTACCTCCTCCATGTTGCTCAGAATCTTTTCATATGTCTGGTTCTTATCAACAATGAAAACAACCGGCATATTTTCATCTATCAGGGCTATTGGTCCGTGTTTCATTTCTGCTGCCGGATAGCCTTCGGCATGTATATATGATATCTCTTTTAGCTTAAGGGCACCTTCCAAGGCGACCGGAAAATTCAAGCCCCTCCCAAGATATAAGAAGTTGGTATGGCTGACAAATTTCTTTGCAAGCTTCCTTATCTCACCATTCTTTTTTAGGGCAGACTCTATCTTTTTTGGTATGCTTTTCAGTTCTTTTATGAATTCCTCACCAATATCCATGCCTTTTTCTTGTTTCAGATAAAGGGCCAGAACAGCCAGCGCTGTTAATTGGCTTGTGAAGGCCTTTGTGCTTGCCACACCTATCTCTGGTCCAGCGTGCAGATAAATGCCTGTATCTGCCTCTCTTGCTATCGCAGAGCCAACAACGTTTACAATACCAAGGGTTTTTGTTTGTTTTTTCTTTGCTTCCCTTAATGCAGCCAGAGTATCTGCTGTTTCTCCTGATTGTGATATAGCAATTAAGAGATCATTCTCATTCATTATAGGATTTCTGTATCTTAATTCAGACGCGTAATCAACCTCGGTCGGTATGGCTGTCAATTCTTCTATCATGTATTTTCCTATAAGAGCAGAATGCCAGCTGGTGCCGCAGGCTGTTATTATAATTCTTTTTATCTTTTTCACATCAATATCAACAGTTATCTTTATCCTTTCTTTTAATCTTCCCCTTAGTGTGTTTCTTACAGAGTCTGGCTGTTCGAATATCTCTTTTAGCATAAAGTGCCTGAACCCCTTTTTTTCTATCTGGTCGAGATTCCATGTTATCTTTTCTATATCCTTTTGCACAGGCTCATTGTCCAGGTTTTTAACAGAGAATCCCTTTCTTGTCACTGTTGCCACTTCTTTGTCATTCAGATAAACCACCTTGTTTGTGTATTTAAGCATGGCTGCTGCATCAGAGGCCACCATCATTTCGTTGTTGCCAATGCCTATTATAAGTGGTGAGCCGTTTCTTGCAGCAACTATTTTATTTTCATTCTTATGGATGACTGCAAGGCCGTATGTGCCTTCAACCAGCTTTAAAGCCTTCCTCACAGCTTCTTCAAGGTTTCCAGAATAGAATTTCTCTATAAGATGTGAAACGATCTCTGTGTCTGTGTCTGAAACTATTCTGTGACCTTCCCTTGCAAGCATGTCCTTGAGGGGTGAATAGTTTTCTATTATTCCATTGTGGACAATTGCTATATCACCCTTGCAATCTGTATGGGGGTGCGCATTCTTTTTGTTTGGCTCTCCATGCGTGCTCCATCTTGTGTGGCCAAGGCAGAGACCTGCATCTTTTCTGTATGGCATGCTCTGGGCAATATCACTTATCTTGCCAACACCCTTTATAACATCTATTTTGGAATTAATGCTTTGTGCTATGCCCCATGAATCATATCCCCTGTACTCTAGTTTTTTTAATCCAGAAACAACTATACTTCCTCCTTTGCCATCTCCTATGTAGCCGAATATACCGCACATGTTATCATGATATGATTTTTAACTTATATAAACATTAATAAGATTTTCTGGTTAATAACCACTGGTTTCAAGGGATCAGCAGACAATTTGCGCATATCACTGTGAATTCTTTATCTAAAGGGGCAAAACTGCCTGTTTTAACTTAGAGATTGACTGCATACCCAAACAATTGCTTTTTAGCAAAGCAGTCTTTGCATCGCATATGCGACCGGCTTTAGCCGGGGCGGCATCTGACATATTTAACGATTGAACCAGAGATGAAGAGATGCCGGAATACCAAACAGCGAAACTCGGTTTTTGCTTTTTTTTCCTTTATTTGGCTTTATAAGGAATTATATTCCTTTTGAAACAATTATAAGTAATAATATTCATTTATAAATAAAAACAGGGGCTAATAAAAATATGTTTTTTCTTGTTTGGAACTGTTTCAGCTAGTTTTTATATAGTAGTGCAGACAAATTATACATTAATCACTTCGAATCTTTATTGCAGAAAACAAAAACATCGGGGTGATACTTTAAATATAGGAGGGTATTAAAATGCAAATGAAGAAAGTTTTGGCAGGCGGTTTAGCTGCCATAACTGCAGGAGCAACATTGGCCCTTGGTGTCTTCGCTGGTCTGGGAGACTATGCGGACAGCACTGTCACACCACCATTCCTGGTGGTAATTGGTGATTCTGCCGCAGGTACAGACGTTCTTGGAGCAGCAGACATCGCAGCAGCATTAGCGGGCTACGTAACAGAAAGTGTAAGCACTGGCGCAGGTGCTCAGGTTTCTGTTAATGGCGGAGCTGACGTATCAACAGCAGACAACAAGTTATACATGGGCAGCAAGATTAACAAGGCAAAGAACACTTTAACAAGTGTTGATCTGCCAACACTATTGGCAAAGGGCTCCATGACAGTTTCAGGAGTCGCTTATGAATACGACCAGTACATAACACTTGGATCAACACCAGTAGTATCATACAATACCATACCAGCAGCCAGCAAGCTGGATCCTATCTTGTACCTTTCAACATCATCCGGCACAAGCGTAAATGGCAACCCAACATACAACTTATCAGTTGTTTTCAACAAGCCATTGAATGTGTCAAATACCAACGTACAGAGCAGGACAGTGACATTCTTTGGAAATGAATATACAATAGGATCAGGTTCAGGTGCCACTAACACAGGATACAACCCATTGGAGCTGTTTGGGTATGGAAAAACAGTGACATTGGAAAGAGGCGTGCCGGTTGAGGTAACTGTTAACGACGTGCCATACACTATAGAGGCAACATACATTGGAAGTAATCAGTTACTATTAAAGGTAGGCGATGCAACAAGCCCTGAACTGCAGAGGTATTCATCAGAGGTAGTTGGCGGCTTGAACATTTATGTAAAGAGCATTCTGCCTGCGGTAGTATCTGGTGATACAAGCATGGCTGTTGTAAGCCTTGGTTCAAGCAAGTTAACATTGACACACGGCACCACAGTACAGGTAGGTGAAAGCACAAACCTTGATGGAACGCTTGTGAACATAGTTGGTGATGCAAACGGAATATCAAAAATAACAGTCTCTGTTGCAGCTTCTGAGAGCGCAAAGGCTTTCATAGAGGCTGGGGAGGCATTCACTGACCCTGTGTTCGGTTCATTCAAGGTTGCGTTCAATGGCTTGACACCTGGCTTGACTGACAGTTCAAGGGATGTTATATCAATATCAGGCGGGACCACAACAGGAACAGTTTCATTCAAAGACTACAAGGGAAATGACGCAACATTAAACTGGGTTTATGACAACAGCGGTACAATAGGACTTAACGCAACAACAACCACATCATACCACATAGTAGAGAATGATACAATACAGGCTACAGATTACTTTTTGTTTGCGCCTTCACAGGAGTCAGAGTTTGGTCACATCTTCAGGGTAGCCGCAATAAGCGGTGTTAACGGCGCAAATCCAACATTCAGACTTGAGGATGTAATCACAGGCTCAAGCACAACCTATAACATAGACAAAAGCGATGGCATCACAGACATCTACATTGACGGACAGCTTGTTCAGGTGGCAAACGTCAGTACCAGCCAAGTAAAAATAACATGGGGAAGCGGATCAACCTTAACAGCGTTCCCATTGATAAAGCTGGCTGGCGGGGAGTACATGACATTCATTGACAACAGTACAACATTAACCAACACATCAACTTATGAGCTTCCAGGGAACACGTCAGCAGTGGACTTTAGTGCACTTGATTGGGGTTATGGTAATGTAAATATAACAAGAGGTCAGATAAGGTATACCTTTACCAACAGTTCACCCAACATAGCAACTCTTCAAAGCGTTTCAAGCACAGCAGCATCAAATAATCTGCTAATAAACGAATTCCCTGCAATACTTATAATGCAGGAAAAAGACAACTCAACAACCCAAGACTTCATAGCAGTAGAGGCATTTGAAAGGGACACAACAAGTCACTATGTAGGTGTCAGAGCTCCGACATTCAGTGATACTGGCGGCTTGGCAATGGTTTCACACAGCGGCGGCACTTACATGTCAAGCGCAGTAAACAGTTTCGGAACATACGCTACATACTATCAGCCACCAAGCGCTGGACAGGAAGTAAAGGTTTACTATCCTGACACGCAGGCAGTAGCAGCAGTCGGTGTTGGTGCAAACCCAACTTTCGCAGAGGGTCAGGCAGGAACAGTTGAGCAGGCCAAGAAGATAACAACTCCTGTAGCAAAGTTCGCAGGTGACATCACACCATCAGCACCAGGAGCAGACATGATCCTGGTAGGTGGTCCGTGCGCGAACGCTTTGGTAGAGCAGTTAGCAGCAGACAACGCCGCAATACCAAGCTGTTCAGAGTGGGATCTGTCAGAAGGAATTATACAGGAAGTTGCAAATGCCTTTGGTTCAGGTAAGAAGGCATTGGTTGTTGCAGGCGACACAGGAGCAGACACAAGAGCTCTGGCAGCGGCTTTAATCGGCGGAACAAAATCAGCACCATACTCAGCATAAAGCCGTATAAATAAAATTTAATTTATTTTTTTCTTTTTCTTTTATTTTTCAATTAAGATTTAGCACCAGGACTGTTTTTCTTGGATTCGGATTTTATCCTCAATATAATCCTGTTTTCCCTTCCAGAAACAGGCTCAACCTCTACAATACCCCTTTCTTTAAGGTTTTTGATAAGCCTTGAAACCTTGGCCTTGGAGAAATAGGATTCCCTCACAAGGTATTTTTGTCCGGCCCTGCCTTCGTGTTTGTTTAACAGGTTTACTATTGTTTTTTCATCCTTATTCAAAACAGATGTTATAACTTCCTCTTCGGTCTTTGTTTTTGACGGTTTCCTGACATATATGGCTATACCAATCATCACAAATATAACAACAAGGGTTAAAACCATTATAAGGTAATTGTACAGCGGTTCCCTTGTCCCGGGCATTGTATACAAAACAGAGAACTGCAAGTCATCGCCTGCGGTCAGGTTTTCCTTTTCCCACAAAATCAATATTGTTCTGCCATCTGTCAATGTTTTTCCGTTCATGGGAAAATATGAGCGGTTGGCTGGTTCTTCTGCCAGAATTGCGTTTTGCGGCAATTCTATTGTGGTTACTGATCTTTTAACAGGAAGGGAAATGCCATAATTACTGATAAACTGATATTTGCTTCCTGTTTTTTTTATTCCGTCCTTCACATCAAAACGCAGTATCAGTGTTTTCTTTTCATCTGTCATACCAACAATGTCACAAGATATTCTGCTTATATCCGCCTCATGAAATGTTTCACAATCAACTGGTCCAAAACCCCTGGCTGTTGCTGTAAGGTTATGGATCTTAAAATCCAGGTTATAATCAAGATGTGTGATTGGGGATTCAAATATTAGGGTTATCATATTGTGAACAGACATGTCTGGATTTATGGAATCATCTATTCCATAGTATTCCAAGCTAACAGCCTTTGCAGGGCTAAGAATATACAGGAATGATAATGAAAATATTAGTACAGGCGCTAATTGTTTCAGTCTCATAATACTATCTTGACAGAAAGATTTTTAAATCCATATCAGCATGCCCTGTGCAACAACTGAATAAGATAGTTGCTTGTTCGGTATGGTTTCTGATAAAAAGTGAAACAATTTATTACTTAATGTGAAACAATTTGATATAAGGGTTTATTATGCAGAAACTTATTCCCTATGTAGAGAAGATAGCTGAAATGATAAAGAAAGAGGAGGGTAAGAGAAAGAAGCTTGCAGTGAAACTAAGAGGTATGAATTCTGATCTGAAACTTATATGCAGGACAGATAGCAATCCGCTTGAAAACAAAAAGGTAATCGGGGTTGACGGCGGCTTGGCCAAAAAATCATTGCATGGTATTGATTGCATACTTGTGAGGGCTGTTGGTGTTTGCTTCAGATACAAAAACGGAAGGGTGCTGGATGTTGATTATTTCCCTTCAAAGATACCTGCACCAGAGCCGCTTGTCTTGGAGGCCCTGTCTGATCTGGATTGGGCATATTCTGCAGCTATAGCAAGGCAGATCAGTGAGGTGAAAACAGCGGCCATGTGCATGGAAAGGTTTAAGCCGGATGTTTTATTGATGCACGGGTCCATAATTCCATATTATTCGGACAAGCCATCCAGATCGTCTTCTGTTTATGAAGCATACCTTAATATGATAGCTGAATACAAGAAATTGTTTCATAATGCTCAGAAGGGAAATACCATACTGGCTGGTGTTATTGAGGATTCAAGAAGCACCGCATTCTGCAATCTTATCATAGACAGACTTAAATATGAGGCTGGGGAGGAGTCTGGGGATCTGCTTAATAAAACAAGGGATACAAATCTGCTATATCTCATGCTAAAAAAAGGTGAAAGAAGCGATGTTTTTAGATATGCAAAATCACCTAAGGATCATCCTGTTCTTAGGGACCTGCCTGATTTTAATGAAAAAATTTATTCATTTTATCTTAAAACAGCTGAGTTTGACAGGCCAGTGAGGGTTGATTTTTTCAGGAAAGGCTGTGTGGAGGATGATCTGGCATCTGTCATTCTTGCAGTATCTGGTCATCACTCAAGTTATGGTTTGCCTGCCCCCCTGATAGAAGCTGATAACGTTGCAAAGCTTTCTGATTCAGAGATAGAGAATTTTTATTCGCATATACTAAGCCTTACGGGTAATATACCTAGTGTGTTTAAGCTGAGGAGGGAACAGAGACCTTTTTGATATGAAAAGGCAAAAAGATGCTGCAAAGAAGAGAATCGGGCTGGAAAGAATAAAAAAGCTTTTTGTGCTTGCTGAGAAAAATTTCAGGCTTAAACCAGAGTATTCACACAGATATGTTCAGCTAGCAAGAAAGATAGCAATGAGATATAATATAAGGATGCCAAAACATTTAAAAAGAAGATTTTGCAAAAAATGTTACAGGTATCTTGTTCCTGGGAAAAACAGCGAAATAAGAACAAGGGGTGAACAAAAGGCTGTTACAGTTAAGTGTATGGAATGCGGAAATGTGACAAGGTACCCATATAAGAGGGAAGCTAAGAAATGAAAAAAATAACAGCAATTGGCCTCATCATACTGTTTATTGCAGGTGGTTTTTTATTTACAACAGTGGATGGTATTATAAGAGGGGGTGCAGGTTGCCTGCATCGCATAAAAGATAATAAATGCGGTTTTAACGAACTGCTCGTCTATTTATTAACAGGTCTTATCTTTGTTGGTCTGTTTTTGAGTATCTGTGTTATAGTAATTCATATGATACTAAAACATGATTATTCTTCTCCTGTAATAGATATGCTGCCTTTTCGTGTCCACTAAACGCTTATAAATTATATATATATAATCGATATTATTACACTACAGGGATTATTATGAGCCATGTCATGGAAGTAAATAGTCAAGAGCTGATAAAAAAAGCAGCAGAAAGGTTAGAGAAGATGCCTGAAATGAAAGCGCCTGGGTGGTCAGGATTTGTAAAGACAGGCGTACATAAGGAAAGGCCACCTGTGCAAAAAAACTGGTGGTGGATCAGGTCAGCATCTGTATTAAGGAAGATTTACATGAATCAGAGAGTGGGTGTAGCCAGGCTAAGAAAGGATTATGGCGGCAGGAAAAACAGAGGCCATAAGCCCGAACACAAGTATAAGGCATCCGGTGCTATAATAAGGAAGATACTGCAGGAGCTTGAAACAGCTGGTTTTGTGAAGATAAAAAAAGATAAAGGGAGAGTTATAACATCAAAAGGTCAGAGTTTTTTGGATGATGTTGCTAAATCAATTAAAAAGGGATAAGTATGAATGGCATGGATATTAACCAATTAGAGCAGATGAAACAGATGGAAGATATGAAAAGGCAGGTCTTGAATAAGATCCTGACTAAAGAAGCTTTTGAGCGTTTGTCCAGGGTTAGGACTGTGAATCCACAGCTTGCGGGTCAGGTTGAGTTGTATTTACTTCAGATATTCCAAACAGGAAAACTGCAGGGTCCTATAACAGATGAGAAACTGAAAGATGTTTTAAAGGTTTTATCTGCAAAAAAGGATATAAGGATAAAGAGGAAGTGACATGTCAAGAAACAAACCCACAGGAAAGAAAAACAAACTTGTTGCTAAAGGAAAGGTCAGGTCAGCTCCAAGATGGGCTGACATAAAGAAGTTTGGCCTTAAAAGGGCCAGAACAAGAAGGGTAAGGGTTAGCACAAAAAGGTGGAGAAGGGATAAACTAAAGGTGTAATAATGGCTAAGAAGGATTCAGCATCAGGTCTTGAAGAAAGGATATATACCATTCCACTGAGATCTGAATGGCTGAAGGTTCCTAGAAACAAGCGGGGCAAAACGGCTGTAAATACTATAAAAAGGTTTTTGGAAAAACACATGCATGCTTCTGATGTCAAGATATCAAAAAAACTAAACGAGAGTGTATGGAGAAGGGGAATCCAAAAACCTCCTTCAAGGGTGAAGGTTAAGGTAAGCAAGGAAAAAGAGGCTGTAATAGCAAAACTGCCGAATGAAAAGGAAGATGTTAAAGAGGAAAAGAAAGATATAAAGAAGGGATTAAAGGAAAGAGTAAAGGAAAAGGTGGAAGAAAAGAAAAAGGCTGTTGCTGAAACAAAAGAATAACATGAATTTCAAAAGAACACTCCGGGATTCTTTAAAAAACAAGATACCCAAAAACAAGCTTTGCTTTTTGCCGTCGGGCTTCCAGCGGGTCGGGCATGTTGTTATTCTTGACCTAAAGCCTGAGATTGTGAGATACAAAAAAATGATAGCTGATATTATTCTTAAGAAATATCCGTATATTAAAACAGTATGCAGAAAAATAGGGGGTGTTAAAGGAGAAAAAAGAGAGCCCGGGATAGAGATTATATCAGGAAACGGCTCTGAAACAATTCACAGGGAGAATGGCTGCCTTTACAAAATAGATGTTTGCAAGCTCATGTTTGCAAAGGGCAATACAAGGGAAAGAGGAAGGGTTGCAGATATTGTCATGTCTGGTGAAACAATTGTGGATATGTTTGCTGGGCTAGGATATTTCTCTATACCCATTGCAAAAAGGAATCCCAAATCGTTTGTATATTCAATAGATATCAATCCTGTTGCAATTTCATATTTAAAAGAGAATTGCAGATTGAATGGCATAAAAAATATAAAGATAATAAAAAAGGATTGCAAAAAGGTTGGCTTAAAAGGAACAGCTGACAGGATTATAATGGGATATCTGCCAGGGACAGAAAGATTTCTTAGTAAGGCCTTTTTGTTTCTTAAGGATTCTGGTATTATTCATTATCATAATATTTATAGAAAAGAGGAGCTATGGAAAAGGCCAATAAGGGTTTTAGAGGACAGGGCTAAAAAATCTGGTTATAGACTGAATAAAGTGATATATAAAAAAGTGGTTAAACAGTACTCTCCTGGTGTTTATCATGTTGTTCTTGATGTGCACTTCAAGAAGCAGTCATGTGTCAGCTCCTGCAAGAGAGGCTTTTTCAAACACCAAAAGACAGATTTCTCCTAGCTTCTTTTTTGAGAATCTTTCAAGGAATAGATTTAATCTTTCCCTGAAGGAGAAGCGGGCAAAGTCGCCCCATCTTGGCTTTGTGTTTTTGAAGACAGAATCAAAGTATATGAGCTTGAAGTTGCTTTTCCGGAAGAGATTTATGATATCTTTTTTTGAAAACAGCCTTATTTTAATCTCTTTTTTGTATATTCTGAATTTGTCGCTTCCTTTTATGCTTGAAACAGATAAAAGAACCCTTCCTTTGTTTTCAAGTATTCTTTGCATCTCCTTTATGGCCTTTTCTGCATTGCACATGTTCAGAACGCCGAAGAAGCAGAAAACCGTTTTAAAGCTTTTATCCCTGAACGGTATGTTTTCTGCGCTTGCCAGCTTAAGATTTTTTATGTTTTTCTTCCTTGCTATTTTAAGCATGTTTTCACTGAAATCTATTCCCACGGCGTCATCACCCGCATATTTAAGGTGATAACCTGTCCCGCATCCTATATCCAAGACCCTGCCTTTGGAGTATTTTCTGATAAGATCCAGTTCCTTTTTTCTAAGGTAATTGGTTGCTGTGCTGTTGTGCCTTTTATCATAGGTTTCTGCAAATTCATTGTAAAATTTTTTGATGTTCATATCTGTTATTTATTAAAAGAAATTAAATATGAAATATGGTTTTTGAATTAAACAGATTCATAAAATTCGGGGTGGTTGGTGGTTCTGGTGTTGTTGTAAACCTTGGTCTGCTCTGGGTTTTCACAGAGATTTTTGGTTTTTTTTACATATATTCAGCTGTAATAAGCATAGAAACCTCTATAATAAGCAATTTTGTTCTCAATGAGCACTGGACATTTAAGGACAGGAGACAGGACGGGGCTGGAATGTTCAGAAGGGGTATTAAGTTTAATCTCGTTTCTCTGGCCGGGATGGTGATAAATCTGGCAGTGCTGTTTTCATTAACAGAGTTCATAAGCCTTTATTACATGTACTCAGAGGTCATAGGCATTATAGCAGCCTTTTTATGGAACTATTTTATTAACCTGATCTGGACATGGAAGGTGTAAATCACCACTGGCCACCTTGAAAAGAGTGGTTATAAGATCTCAAACGGTTAATTGATTAGCTCCTTACCACCAGTCACATACAATTGGTTAATAAGACTGGTGGGATGCGGAGCTCCTGGTTAATTGTTTGAGAGTAATTCCGCATAGTGACTGGTGACTGTTAGCGATTGCCTTGTTTGGAACCACCGGTCAGAGACCGG
>Ga0190359_1001360_pt1 | contig 15444 bp, 13 predicted proteins | sample 48721823_MG_FD_161269 | JGI IMG/M metagenome (GOLD analysis project Ga0190359, IMG submission 161269) | Hydrothermal vent microbial mat bacterial communities from Southern Trench, Guaymas Basin, Mexico - 4872-18-2-3_MG | ecosystem: Environmental > Aquatic > Marine > Hydrothermal vents >... | reverse complement strand
AACGGGTCAGCGAGTCGGGATCCAAACGGATCCCTTTGCGTTCCATATCGGCTAATACCGGGATCAGGGGATTTTCAATTTTTTCAAATAAATAGACCAGGCCGGCCTCTTTCAGTTCTTTTTCAAGCAGGGGTTTTAATTGAAACGTATAATCGGCGTCTTCTCCGGCGTATTCTGCTTGTTGTTCCGCTGCAACCGAACGCATGGTTCCCTGTGCTTTACCTTTTTCTCCGATCAGTTGTTCGATCGGGATCATTTGATGATCCAGGTAAACTTTAACAAGATGGTTCAGATTATGGGATTCATCAGGTTTTAACAGGTAATGGGCTACCATGGTATCAAATAATGGGGGTGCCACGTGGATGTTGTAATTGGCTAATATCTGGAGGTCATATTTAAGATTTTGGCCGATTTTGACCGTTCCGGGCCGTTCAAGAACGGGCTTGAGCCGTTCAAGCCATTTTAAAGTGAGTTTACGGTCATCCGGGAACAGAATATACCAGGCTTCCGATTTTTTCCATGAAAGTGCCAGTCCGACCAGCTCAACCTCCAACGCATCCAGACCGGTTGTTTCGGTATCCAGGCAAAACTCTTTATGTTTTGCGAGTAGTTCGATGACTTCGTTTAGCTGTGTTTCCCGGTTAATTAAATGGTACCGGTGTTTCGTATGATCCGGCGTATGCAAAGAAGATTCTCCGGTAGATTCGGCAGCGGTTTCGGCAGCAGAAAACAGGGACGTTTGTGTTGCCGACGAAGATTGAGTGTCTGAATGAAAAAGTGTCGGTGCGGTTTGAGGAAACAGGCGCGAATGAAGCGTCCTGAATTCAAGTTCATCGAAAAGTTCTTTGATGGCACGATCATCAAAACCTTTATATTTAAGCTGGTTGGCATCAAATTGCACCGGTGCGTCCGTACGGATGGTGACCAGGTCATGAGCCAGCTCCACCTGTTCTTTATAATGGAGCAGATTTTCTTTCTGTTTGCCTCGCAGCTCATTAATATGGGCGTAAATACCTTCAACCGAATCATACCGCTCAATCAGGCTCTTTGCTGTTTTCTCACCAATACCGGGTGCACCCGGTATATTATCTGCGGTGTCTCCCCATAATGCCAGGATATCAATAAATTGGGCAGGTGATTTGAGATTGTACTTTTCGCATATTTCCTGTCGCCCCAAAATCTCCACCCCGGTGCCGGTACGACGGGGCTTGAAAATTTTAATCTGATCGGTAACCAATTGGGAGAAATCTTTATCCGGAGTCATCATAAAGACTTCAAAACCTTGTTGTTCAGCCTGTACCGCCAGTGTGCCGATCACATCGTCGGCTTCATACCGGGGCACTTCGATCTGTTCGATGTTAAAAGCTTCTATCAGTTTCCGGATATAGGGGATGGATTGGCGCAGCTCTTCAGGCATGGGTGGACGTTGGGCTTTGTATGCTTCATATATTTCATTGCGGAATCCGGGGCCCGGAGGATCAAATACTACCGCCAGATGGGAAGGTTGTTCTTTCCGGATCACCTCTTCAAGTGTCAATGTAAACCCGAAAACAGCGGAGGTGTTGATCCCTTTTGAGTTGATACGGGGATTTTTAATAAAAGCATAGTAAGAACGATAGATCAGGGCGTATGCATCCAGGAGAAAAAGTTTCTGAACAGCCATGGATTTCGTTTTAACCTATAATTGGTCTTCGGCAAACCATTCTGAATAACTGTTTGCCGTTTCGTAAAGTCTTAAAGAGTATAATTGTACGTGGTCGGGCAGCGATTTCTTCAGCAAATCCGCAAAATGGATCACCAGGTTTTCAGCAGTTGGTTGAAAATCACACCAGATCTTTCGATCAAACATCTCTTCAATCCCGTCAAAATTCTCAACAGGTGCCCGGTTGTTAAGGACCAATGCATGGTCATACACTTCAACGATCTGGTTATTGACCACATTCTTCAAATCACCGAAATCAATTACCATACCTAACTTACTGTCGGTTATATCGTCAATCGGGGTACCCGTTACGGTGACTTTCAGAATATAGGAATGCCCGTGGATATTTTTACACAAACCGTCATAACCCCACAGAGCATGGGCCATTTCAAAGCGAAAAATCTTTGTAACTCGGATCTTAGACATGTAGAATCAGATCAACAGGCACATTTGCTGATGCAATCGACAATATAACTGAGCTCCTCATGTTTGAGATAATAGTAGGTGTTTTTGCCGTCACGGGTACTTGAAAGCACACCTTTGTCTTTGAGTATTCCCAAATGATGTGAGGTTGTTGATTGCTCAATGTTCAGCCGTTCATAAATTTCAGTGACAGTCAGCCTCTGGCCATCCTCTAAAAATGAGAGAATGGAAATTCGAACCGGATGAGCGATTGCTTTCAACATATTGGCCGCTTTCTCTAATTGTTCAGGCATTAATTCGTGCAATTTCATCAGGTAGCTGTTATAGAATCAGATACAAATATATAAATAAATGACTGGATAATAAGGTACCAGCTCATCCGGGTTTAAAAATACGAGCCTGCAGTTGGTTCAAGGGCATTAAGTATATGATTGGCCAAACGACTGGCTCCGATCCTGAAAAAAGAGGCGTTCAGCCATTTTTCACCCAATATTTGCTCCACCAAATGGTAGTAAATCGCAGCCTCTTCAGGTGTGGAAATACCTCCTGCCGGTTTGATACCTGTCATTTTCCCGGTTGCTGAATAAAAATCCCGGATTGCCCGTGCCATGATATATACGGCATCAGGTGTGGCAGCAGGTTTCTCTTTTCCGGTTGAAGTCTTGATAAAATCCGCGCCTGCTTCCATCGCAATAAATGAGGCATGACGAATCTGATGGGCTGTTTGCAATAACCCGGTTTCCAAAATAACCTTGAGCTTGACCGTTTTGGTTACCTCACGGATCAGCAACAATTCATCCAGTACCTTTTGATGCTCTCCCGCAAGGAAAGCACCAACCGGGAGAACAACGTCAATTTCTTCCGCACCTTTTTTAACAAGCAGCTCACATTCGGCAAGTTTAATTGACAAAAAGGTTTGTGACGTGGGGAATGACCCTCCTACTGCTACCAGCGCAACCTCTTTTTGCTTCAGTTCTTTGCCCAGTTCTTCGATGAGTGGCGGATATACACAAATTCCGGCAACCAGGGGTATTCCTGAAAAACGGGAGGGCATTTGATTGACCAGCCGGGCCAGTTCCCGGGCTTTTGCCAGGTGATCATCCGTGTGTAAAGAGGTTAAATCGATCAAACCCATCAATTTTTTTAATATCCCGGTTGAAAGAGGTTGCCGGCCGGCTTTTGAAAGAAAATCACGGGTTTGTCGCTGTACGGTATAATCCTCTTCTCCGGGTCCGTACGCTTCAAGAAAATGATTGACCAGTTCCATTATTAATGTTTGTTTTTGGTGTCTATCCAAATAGTAACCGGACCGTCATTGACCAGCGATACTTTCATTTCTACTCCAAATTCACCGGTCAGTACTTTATGCCCGAGCTCTAACTCTATCTGCCTGATGAATGCTTCGTATAAAGGTATGCTAACCGGAGAAGGAGCTGCATCGACAAAAGAGGGGCGAAACCCTTTTTTAATTCTTGCATGTAACGTGAACTGGCTGACCACCAAAATTTGTCCGTTTACCTCCCTGACCGAGCGGTTTAATATGCCGTTTTCATCGTCAAAAATTCTCAGTCCGGCAATTTTATGACTGAGCCAATTTATATCTTCTTGATTATCATTCGATTCAATACCTAAAAAAACCAGCAAACCCTGATCGATCACAGAAATGATTCGGTGGTTAACCGTCACGGATGCCTTCTGAACTCTTTGTATTACCGCACGCATGAAAAGATGTTTATCAGATTATTAATGGTGAAAATAGACATTCCCATGTAGAAAAGTTAAATTTACCTCAAACAAAAAAACAACTTACGATGAAAAAACAAATTATCTGGATCATGACCCTGTTGATCGGGGTTGTTTGGAGTACCCCAACCATGGGGCAGCATTTAAACAAATTAACTCAAAAAGAGAAAGATGAAGGATGGGAATTGTTGTTTGACGGTCATTCCATGGATAAGTGGCGGGGCTATAAAAAAGAGAAAGTGCAGGGGTGGGTTATTGAAGAGCATGCCATGAAAGCACAGGGATTACCCCATGGACAGGGAGGCGACATCATAACGAAAGAGGTGTATAAGGATTTTGAACTGTATCTTGAATGGAAAATCGGACAACGGTCAAATTCGGGGATTTTTTTCCACGTGGTCGAAGGAGATCAATATCCTACGGTTTATTTGACAGGACCTGAATATCAATTACTTGATGATGTGGGATTTCCTGAATCCGATCCGTTGCATGATTCCGGGGCCAACTATGACATGCATCCCGCGAAATTTGGTCAGGTAAAAACTCTCGATGAATGGAATACCGCCAGGATCATTGTGAAAGGACCTCATGTGGAGCACTATCTGAACGGACGGAAAGTAGTAGAATATGATCTGTGGACAGACGACTGGTACAAACTGAAAAACGGTTCAAAATGGAAAAATGCAGAGGGATACGGAAAGTACAAAGAGGGCCATATCGCCCTGCAGGACCATGGCGGAACCACTATGTTTCGTAATATCAAAATCCGGCGCCTGTAATAGTCGGGTCAGTTTTCGTCGGGATGGTAAAAGTCAATATTGGTCCGGTAATCCCCTAAAAGATATTCGGCAAAATAGTACCACATTAACCGTTCAAAATAACGACTGTATTTGCCGTACCCGTGACGCTGGCCGGGCATGATCATAAAATCAAAACGTTTGCCGGCTTGCATCAAAGCATTTGCCATTCGAATGGTGTTTCCGGGATGTACATTGTTGTCAATATCCCCGGTAACCAACAGCAGATGACCTTTCAGGTTTTTGGCCAGATTCTGGTTCTTGGGGATGCTGGATTCAAACACGGTATCCGTTTTGACCTGTTTGACCGAATCCTGTTCATACGGCCATGCTTTTTTTACTTCTTTCTTTTTACTCCCGGTTTTTACTTTTTTAATTACCTCCTTAACTCCGTGATGAGTTTCTCCCCACCAGAGATTATAGATGTTGTTGTCATGATTTCCCGATGAAGAAACCGCAACATCATAAAAATCGGGATAGGTAAGAATAGCAGCAGTTGACATGAATCCGCCGCCCGAATGCCCGTATATTCCCACTTTGGTAATATCAATAAAATCATATCGGTCTGCCAACTGTTCTATTCCGTATTTGTCATCCGCCAAAGCATAATCTCTGAGGTTGTTGTATCCGTAAGTGTGGTAATATTTATAGCGCTTCGGACTTCCCCCGCGGTGACCCATGGCTACGGTCACGAAACCCAGTTGAGCCAAGGCGTTGTTGTAGCGGCCGGTAGCACTCCAGAGGCTTGAAAACGATTCAACCTGTGGTCCCGGGTATACATAAGAGATGATGGGATATTTGCGCCCTTTTTCCATTTTGATGGGTTTATACATTACTCCGTAGAGATCAGTCACGCCATCCACAGCCTTAACTTTAAAACGTACGGGCATTTGCCATCCGGTTTCATACAGGCGGGTCAGATCCGTCTGCTCCAGTTCCAGGATCACTTCGCCTTTATTGTTGCGTAATACCGATTTGGGAGCCATATCGGCTCGCGAATAAGTATCTACAAAATATTTGCTGTCTTCTTTGGGTATGCTGATCCGGTGTGTGGCATCTTCAGGGGTTAGAAGCTTCATGTTTTTACCATCGAAATCAACTCTGTATATCATTGAGTAATAAGGATCAATGCCTTTTTCCCGGCCGAATCCTTCAAAATAAAGTACCCGGTTAAGGGTATCGATTCGCTGTATCCGGCCACAAATAAAGTTACCCTTCGTAATCGGATTTACCAGGTGCCCCTCTCCGTTGTAAAGATAGTAATGCCCGAAACCGGTACGCTCCGACCACCAAATCAGGTCTTTCCCTTCGTTAATGATATTCAGACCACTGTAATCCGGATTAAAATAGGGTTCGTCCGTTTCGGAGAAAAGCACCTTCACTTTGCCGGTTTTGGTATCGGCAAGACAAATATCCTTTTTTGCAACTGTACGGTCTGTCCGGGTAAAAACAAGTACATCCGAACGTTTACCCACTAACTGAACCCGCAGGGTTTGGTCTTTCCATTTTTCAGTTTCTATTTTCACCCCTTTCTTTGTAGCCACATCAAAAACATACAATTTGCTCTGGGGTACAAATTTATCACCCGGCATGGCGTATTTGTATGTTTCAAGTTCAGGGCGGGGATCTTTTAATACGTTGATTACCCAAAGGTTTTTGACCTTACGTGAGTCACGGCGCACAGAGTAAAGTTTTGTACCGTCTTTAAACCATCTGGCATTGGCACGCAGCCGTTTACCGGTGGTGGTGTCGCGGCTGTTTGCCTGGTAAGAGTAATATTGCTCCCCATCTGTAGTCAGTTGGTACTCTACACTATCGGGATCTTTGGCTTTCATTAAATAGAGATTGTGTTCTTTGGCAAAAACAATCCAGGTGGAGTCTTTATTATAAGATTTCCAGGCATCATGCTTCTTTTTCTCTTTACGAATGGTGTCAATAATTGTAATGGCTTGTGTTTTAAGTACATACTGAAATTTAAAACTGTCAATTTCAAAGGTGAAAGATTTATTATCGTCTTTAAACTCCAGTTTTTTAATTTCGGGATTTAGCGGATTCAGAATTTTATTTACCAGTTGGTTTACTTCTGATACCAGGTAATAATTATCAAAAAGCGGCTTTTTGATTTTTTTGGCAGGATCAACCAGCCAGTAAAAATTCCCGTCCCCGGTTTTGTATGAATACCAGAAACGGTCGCTCTTTTTTAACCAGTTGGCACGAACCGAAGTACTTCCGATCATCTTTCTGATGTTTGAAGAACTGAATTTTTCTGCAGAACGGAAGTCTGCTTTTTGGCTGAAAACCCATGTAAAGGAAAAAAGAGCTGCCAGAAGGAGTGTGTATTTTTTCATGATTCCATTTGTGTGTTTGATTAAAAAGTTAAAAATATGCACAAAACCAGCATGTTGAATATTCTTTAACAATTTTTAATAATTGGGATTCATCGGAGCGAATCCTGTGCCTGCCTGACGATATTTTGTGCCGGGGCATATTTCGGATTGAGGTGAAGTGCCTTTAACCCTGCAGACAGACTGCGTTTTACCTGACCCTGGTATAACAGATTGGTGGCTTGCAATACCCGGGCCGGTTCTGATTCGGGATGCAAAGTTAAAATCCGGCCGGCAATCCGGTTTGATGCCTGATAATTTGACAGGTAATGGTACGTCCAGCCCAGGTATAGAAGACTCATCTCATCTGCCGGATGGTTTTTTACTACCTGGCTGTAACAGCGATTGGCCTCATTGAATTGTTTGGAAATATAGAGATCGCGACAGTGTAGCGACTGTTTATTTTCTCTTTTTAGAACCACACATACCGGTAAGCCGTTGATATTGATCTTGTGCAAAGCTGAAACCTGTGGCCAGTTATGATGTTGCAATTGATACGGACTGATAAAATTATTTACAAAAATTCCATAATCCCAATTGACCCGGGTTCGTTCATACCAGCCGGTATATACTGATTGACCCGAAAAAGAGTGTTTTAACAGGTAAGGTTCCAAAGGAAAATTTGAAGCTACGGTAACGGTTGAATCCGGTATTGTTTGAAGCACTTCGTTTTCAAGCCACTGCACGGCCCGCCCCACACTGTGGTAATAATAATCAATTTCATAACGTCCGTAAGCTTTATTGAAACCACCGGCCAGTTGATTGAAATAGGTGTACTCCAAAGGATGATTCCGGATGGTAAAAATGAACGGCCCGGTAATTCCTGCTGCGAGTAAAAGGATGACAGCCGGACGAACAATCTGTTTCCGTGATTTACGGATTAATTCTGACCAGGCTGCTCCGCTCAGGGCACAGACTACCGGATAGATGAACAGGAGATGTCTGAATCCGTCGTATAGATTAGAGTGGTTTAGCATGACCCAGAAAAGCGGGAAAAGGATCATGAAAAACAACAGACCGGTTACTATTGCATTTTTCTTTCGGGGAAGAAACGGACCCGCGATCCAACCGGCTAATATTACGAGAGGTGCGGTTATGAAAAGATATTTGAGCGGATAATACCGGGGAAGATTTTCAGACCAGAAAACCTGGCCTTCAAATAGCTGGCGAATGCTGACTTTGTAATGCGTCATGGCTGACAGTGCCTGAAACGGGTGGGTGAGGGGACGTTGCAGTGCATAGGGCCAGTCGGCAATTCCCAGAAAATAGGCAATAAGCAGAATCAGAAAAATACCGGCAAACAGTTTGGTAAAGAAGATCAGATTGCGATGGTTAAACCAGACGGGTTCGGGTTTTTTAATCACTGCCTGCAACGCGACGAAGAAAAACAGAACCGGAAAGAGAAAAAGGCCTCCCGGCCTGACAGCCAGTGTGAAGCCGGTTGCAACGACCAGACCGGCCATGGGTTTCCAGCGGATGGACGGGAAAAATTTGATCCACCGGATCAGGGCGTATAATGCGGCCAGATAACCGAATGCAAAAGGAATATCTTTCAGGTTATTAAAACTGTGTCCGATAAACCGGGGCGAAAAGAACAAAAATAAAAGAGCCAGAATGCCGGCACGTATACCGGCCAGTTCAATGGCCAGTAAACCGCAGAACACGAGCGTTGCCGCCCCGATCAGGGAGTTGACAAGATGCCTGATCCGGTATGGATCAACACCCTTGAAAATAGTGCTGAGCCGGTAACACAGGTTGTCAACTGCCTGACCGTAATATTTAAGATGAGTTTCAGGAGTTTCCAGTGCAGCCTGGTCGGCACCCGAGGTTTCAAAATACCGGCTGACCATTGCGGCGTGAGCCATATGTACGGGTTCGTCTCCCGAGATACCCGCACTGCGGCTTATAAACGGAAGAAGAAAGAAAACGGCAACGGATAGAAAAATAAAGAGTACGTGCCACCCGCTTGTGCGCGGTTCTCCCGTAATTAACCCTTTTGTCATCTGTTAATCGTAAAAAGCCCGGATAAAATAGATGGGCCGGTGTTGGCTCTCTTTATAGATTCGATAAATATACTCACCCAAAACGCCTAAAAATGTGAGTTGTATAGATCCGAGAAAATAGATGCTTAAAACGGTAGATGACCAACCCGGAATGGCAAATCCGGCCAGCTTGGCGATCAGGGAGTAGATTCCGGCAATAAAAAAGATCAGGATCCCGGTTAAGCCCAGGTAAAGGCAAATGCGAATGGGAAGTTTTGAAAAAGAAAAAATAGCATCTGTGCTGAGCGTGAGCAACTCTTTCTTTTTCATTTTAGACTGACCGGTATCTCTGGGATGTCGCTGATAGTCAATAAATCCTTGTCGAAAACCAATTTGTTGTCGCAGTCCGGGCAGATAACGGACAGCCTCTTTAAACTGCAATAGTGCTTCTAAAGCCTGGCGGTTCATCATGGAGAAATGACCGGTATTTTCCATCCCGGCAATGCCGGATATTTTTGAGAATATCCGGTGAAACCACCGGTTAGGTCTTTCTACGGGTGTTTTAATCCCGGTAATGATCCGTCTGCCGGATACCACATCATATTTTCCGGATGCCAGAAGTTCATACATTTCAGGAATCAGTTCGGGAGGATCCTGAAGATCTCCGTCAAGAATCCCGGTAAAATTTCCTTTCGCATGACGCAACCCTGCTGTTAAAGCAGCCTGATGCCCGAATTTTCTGGAGAGTTGAAGGATCTTAATGCGGGGTTCCTGCTCCCTGGCCCGGAGCAGCAGATCAAAAGTCTGATCGGTACTGCCGTCATCTACAAAGATAATTTCAAACTGTTTGGTGACCGGTTGCAGAGCTTCCAGGATACGGCTGATCAATTTCTCAACCAGTTGTTCTTCATTAAATAACGGAATGACCAGAGAGATATCCATAATAGCTGATGCATTGGATCAGGGGTAAAGATATAAAAAAAAGCAGAGGCCCGTATGAGCCCCTGCTTCAGGAATATAGATGTGCTACAAGGAAACCCAGGTATTATTTTCACGATGGGATTCAACTACCGATTCTATGAAACGCATTCCACGGATTCCGTCGTCAATACCGGGAAACTGGCCCGGCGCCAGAGGCATTTTACGAATAGCTTTTGCGGCGCCTTTGTACAAATTTCCGAAAGCTTCATAGATCCCTTCGGGATGTCCCGGAGGCAATACAAAACTCTCCTTTGCAAAGTCGGAGAGAAAATCATATCCCGGTTTAATAACTTCAAACGGGGCTCCTTCATGAAGCATTTTCAATTCATTGGGATGTTCCTGCTCCCAGTGAAAACCACCTTTTGTCCCGTATACACTGATTTGGAGATTATTCTCTTCGCCGGTAGCTATCTGGGATGACCGGATGATCCCGGTCAGGTTTTCATCGAATTGAAGCAGCACATTGCCGTCGAGATCCAATGGATTTTCAGGTTTCAGGTTATTTAAAACCGCCAGCACTTTCTTAACTTTTAATCCGGTGGTATATTCAAGAAGATTGAAAGCATGAACCCCGATATCACCCATACAGGAACTGATCCCCGAAACGGCGGGATCCAGCCGCCAGGTAGCCAGTTTGGCTTCACCGCCATGGATAATGGGATTGATCCATCCCTGAAGATATTGAACATCCACACGTTGTAAAGTACCGACAGCCCCGGATTCAATTCTGCGTTTCATCTCTCTCACCATCGGATAGCCGGTGTAGGTGTGGGTCAGACAAAAAACCAGTTGGTTTGATTCAGCCAGTTCTTTCAATTCCGCAGCTTCGGATGAAGTGAACGTTACCGGTTTTTCACAAATGACATGAAAACCGTTTTGCAGAAGTTTTTTAGCCTGTGTAAAATGGAGAAAATTAGGTGTGACAATGGATACCACCTCCATACGTTGATTTGAAGGCATTGATTTTTCACCGCGGATGAACGAATCCATATCCGGGTAAACTCTTTGCAGATCAAGATTTTCTTCGAGGGCAAACTCTTTAGCCCGTTCAAAATCCACATCCAGTACGCCTCCAATGAATTCATAAGAATTAGCGATTTTAGCGGCAATGCGATGAGCTCCGCCGATAAAAGCTCCTTTGCCTCCGCCGATCATTCCCCAACGAAGTTGTTTCATGTGATTTTGAATTAAGTTGTTGCTTCAGGTCTCTTTTTCACCATAGTCAGAAAAACTATGGAGAAAACAATAATTAATATCACCGGAAGAATGGCGGTGAAACGGAGGATCTGAGCTCCGTCAAATCCTTTGTCCGTCAGAAATCCGGAGATAGGTAAGAAGATGGATACCGACAGCATTCCGGCTCCTCCGAAAATCGACAGTCCGAGTGCCCCGCTTTCGGGGATGTTTTCAGAAACAAAGCCCAGCATTGTGGGCCAGAAGAAACAGATACCCGCAGCAAAAACGGCAGCAGCAACAAATGCATAAACAGCACTGTTTGCATAACTCATCAGCAACAGGCCGATCAAACTGAGCACAGCGGAACTGAATAACATACCAGTAGTGTTTATACGTTTAACTATCGGTCCGGCGAATGCGCGCCCCAGGGCCATAATGCCGTTGATAAAAGCCAATACCAGGATAGGCGCCGTTCCGGTACCTTCAAGAAGCGTGGTAATTCTTTGGTTTGTGGTTAATTCAATGGCAGCTGTCAGTAACATACAGAACAGCATGATCAGAAACAGGGGTTTCAATATAGCTTTCCACATGGCTCCATAGGATACGCCCATTTCAATCCGCTCGGTATTTGGAAATTTCTGCCCCAGCATCAGAAAACCGTAAATGACCAGGGGAACCAGGAGGGTAGCTACCAGGTAAGGCCATCCCAGATCCAGAATATCCTGAATCAGATAAGCCAATACCCCGCCAATTACAATACCTCCGGGAAACCAAACATGAAATCGGTTTAGCATTTTGGTTTTATAATTCGGAAAAATAGTTGTGACAAGCGGGTTACAAGCCGCTTCAATACTGCCGTTACCCACTCCGATGAAAAGGGTTCCGATAAAAAGTGTCCAGAATCCCGAAGCCATAATAGTTAAAATAATTCCTGCCAGATGCAGGAAGAATGCGATCCAGACAAACCGTTTCATCCCCAGCAGATCCACAATAGGGCCGCCGATAAACTGAGCCAGGGTAAATCCCCAAAAAGCTGTTCCGAAAGCCCACATGGTCTGTTCAGAAGTCAGGGCAAACTGATCGGTCCAGACAGGTTCTAAACGGGCCCGGATGGCGAAAGTCATCGCTGTTGTAATAAGTGCAACACAACTTAACAGAAACAACCGTTTGGCATTGTAGTTTTTTTCATTCATTTTGTAATAGGTTTAGCTAGTAATAAGTTGTTTTCTTAGGAGGATTAAATTTTATAAGAAATTATCACTTTTCAAAACAGTTTGGAAATATTAATTTTGATCAAAATAAAAATATCATGGGACGACCAGTGACTCTTTTTACCGGACAATGGGCTGACCTTGCTTTGCAGGATCTTTGTGAGAAAGCACGTAATTTTGGATATGATGGTCTTGAACTGGCCTGCTGGGGAGACCATTTTGAAGTGAATAAAGCGGATCAGGATTATTGCGACGGGCGTCGCGAGCTTCTCTCAAAATACGGATTGAATGTATGGGCAGTCTCAAGTCACCTGGTGGGTCAGGCTGTGGCCGACCGGATTGACGAACGACACAAGTCTATTCTACCCGATTATATCTGGGGGGATGGAGATCCCGACGGGGTCAGAAAGCGGGCTGCCGAAGAGATGGTCAAAACAGCCGAAGCAGCCAAACGCCTGGGAGTGGATGTTGTGAATGGTTTTACCGGCAGTCCGATTTGGCATTTAAATTACTCTTTCCCGCCGGTATCGCCTTCAATGATAGAGGATGGATATGCTGAATTTGCCCGCTTATGGAAACCCATACTGGATGAATACCAGAGTTTGGGTATCCGGTTTGCCCTTGAAGTTCATCCTACGGAAATTGCATTCGATACGGTTACTGCTGCCCGGGCACTGAAAGTGCTGGATGACCACCCGGCATTCGGTTTTAATTTTGACCCCAGCCATTTTGGCTATCAGGGAGTTGATTATCTGGGATTTATTTACCGGTTTACCGACCGGATTTTTCATGTACACATGAAAGATGTGGGATGGTCTCCTTTTCCCACACAGGCAGGAGTGTTCGGAGGGCACACTGATTTTGGGGATGTTCGGCGGTACTGGGATTTCAGAAGTCTCGGAAGGGGTAATATTGATTTTGAAGAGATCATACGTGCGCTGAATCGCATTCAATATGACGGGCCTTTATCGGTAGAGTGGGAAGACAGCGGAATGGACCGTGAACATGGTGCTGCAGAAGCTTGTCAGTTTGTCAGAAGCGTGGATTTCCCCTCCACGAACCGTGCTTTTGACGCTTCTTTCGATCAATAATTAAAGAAGAAGCGCGGGGGAGGAGGTTACAGATAACGCTCCAACAATTTTTTAGTCAGCATGATGCCCTCTTCTTCGGTATAGTGGTCTCCCTCGTATTCTATACCGATATATCCCCGGTAACCTGATCGTTTGACAATTCTCATCATCCGGTCATAGTCAATGGTGGTTTCATTTCCCGATTCATCAAAATCGTAAGTTTTGGCGCTTACATCCTTGGCATAAGGCATCAGTTCTTTTACTCCCCGGTAGCGGTCGTATGTCACACCCTTACGTATATTGAAATTACCGAAATCCGGCAACGTACCGCAATTAGGCAAATTCACCGACTTGATCACTTTTGACAACCATTGGCCGTCAGATGAGAATCCGCCATGATTTTCGACAATGACACTGATCCCTTTGGGTTGCGCATAAGCGGCCAGTTGGTATAATCCTTTGACTACATTTTGACCCAGTTCATCCGCGCTGCCCGGACCGGATGCATTTACGCGAATGGCAAAACAACCCAGATGGCGGGCGGCATCAACCCATTTACGGTGGTTTTCAATGGCATCGCCTCGTTTTTGTTCATCCGGAGATCCCAAATCACCTTCTCCGTCAACCATGATCAGTACATTTTTTACTCCGTGATAATCGGTAATTCGTTTTAATTCATCAAGATATCTGGGATTGACCTCATTTTGATCAAAAAAAGTACTGACATATTCAACTGCTGTAATGCCGAAATCTCTTTTTGCTTTAACCGGAAATTCAAAATTATCCAGTTGTTCTCCCTGTAAAGCCCGGTGAAATGACCATTCGGCCAATGATATTTGAAACCAGGGCTTCTGAGTACAGTAGTTCAGCAGTGTCGGAGCTACAGCCAGAGCTGCGGAAGAGTATGCGGTTTGTTTAATAAATTTTCGTCTGTTTATCATTAGTTTATAGTTTTCTGATCCAGATATTACGGTAATGAACCCGGTTACCATGGTCCTGGAGTTTTAAAGGGGCGTCACCGTGGACTTCGTACCTGGGATAACCGGCATAAGTAGTGGATCCTTTCAGTTCAAAATGGTCCTGGATTAACACCCCGTTATGAAAAACCGTCAGATAGGCCGGGTGTGAAAGAGATCCGCCGGGAGTAAATTTCGGGGCTCTGAAAATAATGTCGTAACGCTGCCATTTACCCGGCTTTAGCGAAGCATTAACCAGGGGAGCGGATTGTTTGTAAATTGCACCCGCCTGTCCGTTGAAATAGGTCTCATTTTTATAGGAATCAAGCACTTGCACTTCGTATCGTTGCTGAAAATAGATTCCGCTGTTTCCCTTTCCCTGTCCCGATTTACCGGCTTCACCACGGGGTGTCTTGAATTCAATATGCAGCTGGCAATCTCCGAAAACTTCCTTACTGTGAATATCTCCGGTACCGTTCACGATCATTTGATTACAAAATGTTTTCCATTGAGCGGGTCCGTCATTCCGGTTTTTCCAGTTGCGGATGTCTTTTGAAGTTCTGAACAATACGATGGCATCGGACGGGGGGTGACGACGCCGTCCCGGTTCGACTTTAACGGGCTTATGCGACCAGTCTTCGGTTTGTTTGGGGTCCTGTGCCTGTACGGTCATTTGAAGCAATAAAATAACCACGCTGGCCAGATACAAATGTTTCAACATGGTGTTGCTGTTTTATGTTAAAATGAGGGCAATTTCCAGGGTTGACGATAGCTGGGTTTTAGTAAGTTATTAGCCTGAGATTCATTGAAGACTCCGGTTTCGGAATCCCAGTGAATCTTTTCACCGGTGCGATAAGAGATATTACCCATGTGGGCAATACGGGCCACATTACGGGCAATATCGGGAGAACAAGCTGTTTTATAATTTCTTGATTTGACGGAATCCAGGAAATTACGGATGTGAAAAGCAAGATCTTGTCCGCTGGCCGGATGGTCCGGCTCTTCGGGCATTGCCGGAC
>Ga0190359_1001359_pt1 | contig 15466 bp, 9 predicted proteins | sample 48721823_MG_FD_161269 | JGI IMG/M metagenome (GOLD analysis project Ga0190359, IMG submission 161269) | Hydrothermal vent microbial mat bacterial communities from Southern Trench, Guaymas Basin, Mexico - 4872-18-2-3_MG | ecosystem: Environmental > Aquatic > Marine > Hydrothermal vents > Microbial... | reverse complement strand
TTTGAACCGGATCAATGAATTTATTACCGAGTGGCCGCAAATTTGGCAGCGTGCCCGTCTCGGATTTACTTCTGATTCATTGATTCGTAATTTGCCTTTGGGGTGGGACAGCCTTTACCAGGCTGCTGCCAGGTATTGGTTAGACAGTTTGTACCGGACGGGAATTATGCCGGGGAGTATGGTTGAGTTGTTCCCGGATTGGGATCACCGGGTATTGAACGTGATCGTGGATCAGGTGGCTACCGAACGACAACCGGGACAGGTAAAAGATCCGGTTAAAGCCTATGAATTTCTGCAACGTGTACTTACCGATACTTCACGGATCAACGGAGATCCCTCTTTCTTGGCTTTTCTTTTCCGGACGGTTGGATTTAACGGATACATTGAAGCAAATCTGCAGCCTGATTCTCATAAAATAGAGGAAAGTCGTGCGGAGGCTACCGGTAACATCAGTTTATCGCGCGGATTGGTCAGCAGGGGTCAGCGGATTATTTCACGGGGGGATGTGGTGAATAATGAACGGTGGCAAATGATTGATTCATATCGAAAAGCATACCAGAAAGAATTGGGGGATGTGACTTCACGATGGATTGTAAGAATCGCGCAGTTACTGATGATCCTGATATTAATCTCTTTTCTGCTGCTCTATCTGTACCATTATCGTCGTGATATACTCAATGACACGGTAAAAACCGGTTTTATCTTTTTCCTCCTTTTATTGGGCGTAGTGGCGGGGGGACTGATCGAGCAGTCGGCCAGCATCTCCATTTATCTGGTACCTTTTATTATGGTGCCGGTCATCATTCGTAATTTCTTTGACTCCCGTACGGCCCTTTTTACACATCTGGTGGTTATGCTGGTAATTGGTTTCCTGGTGCCGAACGGTTTTGAATTTATCCTTATGCAGATTTTAGTTGGTTTTGCTGCGATTATTTCGTTCCAGCACCTGCACCGCAGAGGTCAGTTAGTGATGACTGCCCTGCTGGTGTTTTTCTCATACGCAGTAATCTATCTTTCTCTTTCGATGATGCATGAAGGACGGTTAAGCACCATCCGCTGGATCAACCTGGCATGGCTGGGGGGTAATAGTTTATTGGTTCTGGTTTCCTATCCGTTGATTTTTATTTTTGAAAAACTATTCGGATTTATTTCGGATGTGACCCTGATAGAACTGTCTGATTCTAATCACCCCCTGTTGCGGCGTATGGCAGAGGAGGCACCGGGTACTTTTCAACACTCTCTGCAGGTAGCGAATCTGGCAGAATCGGTTATCCATGAGATCGGGGGTAATCCTTTGCTGGTCCGGACGGGAGCCATGTATCATGATATCGGGAAAACAGACAGCCCTTTTTATTTTACTGAGAATCAGTCGGCCGGGGTGAATCCTCATGATCACATGAACCGTATCCAGAGTGCGGAGATTATTATTGCACATGTCAAAAGAGGTGCGGAGATTGCCCGTAAGCACCGGTTGCCAAAACCGATCATAGATTTTATCCTGACTCACCACGGAACTACCAAGGCCAGGTTTTTTCTTTCCATGTTCCGGCAGGAGCATCAGGATGAAGAGATTGATGAGGGAGCATTTACTTATCCCGGTCCGAAACCATTCAGTAAAGAGACTGCCGTGCTTATGATGGCCGATGCGATCGAAGCCGCTTCGAGAAGTTTAAGTGAATATACGGAGGAAGGGATTAATGAATTGGTGGATCGTATCATTGATCACCAGATGGAGGAAGGACAATTTATCGAAGCAGACCTGACATTCAGGGATATTTTCAAAGCCCGCGCTATCTTTAAAAAGAAACTGATTAATATTTACCATGCACGGATTGCTTACCCGGATTAAAAAGGTGCTGCAGAATATTTTTTTATTATCATGAAAAAGAACAAGTTATTCCGCCGGTTGATTCTACCGCTTATTTTTCTGACCTTGATTGGTGGGTGCCGTAAGTATGACGATGGCCCGCTGATTGATCTTTACTCAATACCTAAAAGAGTTTCGGGTAGGTGGTGGTTCAGCAAGGTATTAATTGGAGAAGCTGATTCTACTGAGAATTACAAGTACGGTAACCTGGAGTTTGGATTGTATGAGAAAGAAGCAGGGGGATTTGTGTGGGATAGAGATGCTTATAATACGCAATCAGATCCGACCCAATTAACAGGTGGAGTGTGGAGATTATACGCTAATCGTGATTCGTTTGAGATGAAATTCATTGATCTGGTGACGCATGACTCTTTGTTTTGGTACTGGAAGATTAAACGATTGGCATACAATGAGTTCTGGCTTGAGCGACATGACCGGGATTCTGTCAGGATTTACTGGAAGCTATGGAAGTTGGTTTATTAAAGACTAAACTTTCCAATATTTAAAACGCGGTTAATATATTGATTATAAAAAAGAGAGGGTGTCTGAAAAGCACCCTCTCTTTTTAATTTATTATCCGACAGAATCATCCGTCTTGCGGATCTTTTTCAGTCGGGATTGGATTAGGACGAACATCCCACCAAACACGTGCACCGAACATACCAAGATCAATATTCTCAATACCCTGCCGAGTTTTGGCTGCATTCAGATTAATCCCGTTTTCGCTCTGTTCTCCATCAGAGTAAGGTAGACGAATGGGTAACCCACGACCGGGATATTCAGTGGCTTCCAGTTCATATTCGAAGATGCGACTGGGGGTGTGTGTTCTGCGGATTTCTGCATAGGCTTCAACACCCTGACCGAAAATGGCCATCCACTTCTGTTCGGTGATCAGTTCAACCGCTTTATCTGGATTAAATACGACCTTTTCCTGAGCGAGGTATTCATCAGCTGCATCACCTACACCCCACAAGTCGAGGCTGGCACGTATACCATTTTCATAAAAGGTCTGTGCGTCACCACCTACACGGGCATTGTGTTCAGCAATATAGAATTCCACTTCGGCATATTGGAGCAGGTATACCGGAGCATCCGGAGTATAGGCAATGGCAATTCCCAACAGGGAACGATTGGCTACACCGGGGTCGTTCGCTGAGCCGTTTTGGTGTCCTTTGTATTCACCATCTGAAGTCCTGGGCTGGGCAAATACAGGAAGACGTGGATCATTACGGTCTTTCATGAAGTTCACCGCCGTTTGTGAAATACCCTGGTCGGTACGCGTGTAGAGGGTATTATAAATCGGATTCCGGTAGGGAAGCGCACCCGGATAGACGAGTTTGGCATTGTCGTCATTGCTCTCCATCAGGGGATAGGTAGCCGGATCATTCAGCATTACATCAATTATGGCATCCACTTCAGGCCAGGCTTCAGAAGCCCGGTTTAGCAAACGTAATCTCAGTGAATTACCAAATTTCTGCCACTTCAACGGATCGCCACCGAAAATCACATCACCGCTGCCGAAATTGGACGTCAGACCAGAAAGCATGTTATTGGCGTTTACCAATTGAACATTGATCAGGTCTTTATAAATACTCTCCTGAGTATCATACTCAGGGGTCAGGTCCCCGTCGGCTTCAAATCCCTGAAGTGCCTGAGTGTAAGGCACATCACCAAAACAGTCGGTTAACTGGGACCAGTTCCAGACCGAAAGAATCGTGGCCGCTGCATACAGTGCCTGATCCTCCGGTTTGTCAGAACCTGCTGTTTTGTTTTTGACAATCATCAGGTTTTTGTTAAATGTATAGGCCATATTGAACCAGCCATCCTGCTGGCCGGCACGCACCTGATACTTGTCTTCATCAATATACTGTATCTTGGCCCATTGTTGACTCCAGCAACCCAGGTAGGTATGCTGTATCCAACCTCCCAACCAGTTGTTGACCGAATTAACACTTACATTTGTGAAAATATTAATGGCCGGAACATCGGTCGGTGAGTTGGGGGTTGTGTTCATCTCCTCAAAGTTTTTGGTACAGGACATCCCAATACCCACCAGGAGGAGCAACATAAAGCTTGTTCTATAAATACATTTCATAACTTACAGATTTAAAGTTGCTTAATAATAATTAAAGGGTGAGTTTAAGATTGAAACCAATGCTCCTTGAAGTTGGAATCATATTACTCTCAATACCTTGAACATTACCGGCTGAGAACGAATTCTCAGGGTCAATATGCGGTATGTTCTTATAAATCAGCCAGAGATTACGGCCAACTAAAGAGAGGTTAAAAGAGCGCAAGCCGATCTTTTTTAACCAGTTAGGATTAAAGGTATATCCTAGTGACAGTTCACGCAATTTGACAAAACTGGCATCGAAAGTACCCCACTCGTTTTTACCCCAGATACTTTCGTAGAATGTTTGTCCTTCAGCATAAACTGTTGTGTTGTCAATAGGATCTGACACTTCTTTTCCTTCTGCATCCGTAAAGATGACATTGCCTTCGCTGTCTAGTTTACCAAGAACTCCTTGGGTCAGAACACCACCACCTTCGGAAACAGGGTCACGCACATTTTTACCATTTCCGTTTATAGCAGCTGTCTCTTGCAAAACACCAGAGAGCAATCCGAAGTAGGTGGTTACGGAGAACATGTCGCCACCTTTTCGGAAGTCAACCAGGAAACTGGCATCGAAATTCCCGAAAGTGAAGCTGTTTCGCAAACCACCGGTAAAGTCAGGCATTACATTACCAAGGATCACATTCTGGGAAGTCCGGTAGTACAATCCGTTACTCGGATTGACAAGTGTACGCCCGGAATAGGTAACCAGCTCATTACCGAGGGCATCTTTTTGGATTTCTTTATGTTCCTTGACCATACCACGGCCATAAATGATTCCGTATGGCATTCCCGGACGGGCCTGAATTTGTAGTCCCCATGATCCACCATAAAGGTTAATAAAAGTCAGGTCTTCATAAAGAGCCAGCACATCAGAGCGGTTTCTGCCATAATTCAATGTGACATCCCAGTTGAATTTCCTGGATTCAACCGGTCGTGCATTGACCAGCAATTCAATCCCCATATTCTGTACGTTACCGGCATTAATGGTTTTGGCATTGAATCCGGTAGCATCAGAAACGGAGATGTTCATGATCTGATCTGTCGTATTCGACTTGTAGAAAGAGAAATCGACATTTACTCGGTTGCGAAAGAATTTCAGATCCGTACCTGCTTCAATGGATGAAGTCGTCTCTGGTCTCAGCGCCAGTGGCGGAATGGTATTGGTATAGGAGAGCGATGGATTACCGAAGAACGGGCTGGCGGATCCATATGTTCCGGCCAGCATATAAGCTCTCGTATCATTACCAACCTGGGCGTAACTGGCCCGGATTTTACCATAGGGCAGGAAGTCGCTGTTTATACCGAAAGCTTCGGTGAATACAAAGCCGAGAGCGACTGACGGATAGAAGTAAGAATTGTTATCCAGCGGCAGCGTGGACGACCAGTCGTTACGGGCAGTCAGGTCGAGATAAAGGAACCGTTTATACCCAAAACTTGCTGTGCCAAAAACTGATTGTATCTCTTTTCTGTAGTAATTTAAATTAGTGGTCGGATCCACATTGGCATTACTGACGGAATATAAATCAGGAACAATCAGTTCAGCCACGTGAGAGGCTTGGTTTCTGCTGTAATAATGCATCAGGTTGCCCCCTAATGTGGCACTCATGTTTAGATCCTCCAGGACATCTTTATTGAATGACAATAAGATATTAGCATTCAGCTCATTACGAAAATCCATATAGGCATGGAATTGACCTTTCGGCCAGTCATTTGAACCCATGGCCCGCTTTTCGAGGCGCTCTTCAGAAAAGAGGTCTGTACCGACACTGGCTTTCAAATTCAAATAATCGGTAAAGTCATACTTTGCTGTTACATTACCAAATAACCTGTTTCTGGAACGGGAGTTGGTGTTTTTATTCAGGGTCCAGAATGGATTATCATGGTAAGAGTGATTCCAGTTGTACGGCCGTTTAGTGACCGGGTCAATTGTTTGCCAGTTCTCTTTCAGATTCAATTCGTTAACCTGACGTCCGATCCAGGTAGATTGCTGCAGTATGTTCAGGGTACTGTACCCGTTACCGGGTATGTTATCACTCTTATTCTGAACATATGTGGCACTGATACTGACGCTGAATTTTGGTGACAAATAAGCACTACCGCTGAAATTGATGGTGTTTTTACCCAGATCGGTATTCGGCAACGTTCCGATTTGAGAAAAATTGGTCATTGACAAACGGAAAGAGGTATTGTCGGTCGATTTAGACAGAGCCAGGCTATTGGTAAACTGATATCCGGTCTGGAAAATGTGACGGATGTTATCCGGGTGGGGGATAAAGGGTGTGGGTGTACGTATTCCTGTAACCGGATCATAGGGCGAATCAAACTGGGCGATTAACCGGCCATCCATTGGCGGGCCCCAACTTTCATCGATGAAGTCAAATGTTCCGGCACCATTGCCATCCACATATTCGAATTTCCCATTATATCCCTGACCATAGACATTTTGATAATCAGGGAAAATAGCCGGCTTATCCACCAGCACGCTGGATTCATAGCTGATTCCGAGCCCACGGTGTCCTTTTCCTGTTTTCGTGGTAACCAGAATTACCCCGTTAGCAGCACGTGAACCATAGATTGCTGCAGCGTTAGCTCCTTTCAGTATCGATACCGACTCAATATCGGAAGCGTTCAGGTCCATCGCGGCATTTCCGTAATCAACTCCTCCGTAAGCCCCCAAACTAGTGTATGAGTTGCTGATGGGAACACCATCCACGACAAATAGTGGCTGGTTGTTTCCGGTCAGTGAATTGTTCCCCCTGATGAGAATACGGGAAGAACTTCCCACTGCACCTGATGAGTTGGTGATTTGCACTCCGGCAACTTTACCCTGAAGGGTATTGACAATGTTTTGTTCCCGGGCTTTTGCCAGATCTTCCCCTTTAACATCCTGGACAGAATATCCAAGTGCTTTCTTTTCACGGGATACACCAAGCCCGGTTACAACTACCTCTTCAAGCCCCAGCAAGTCTTTCTCCATTATTACATTAACCGTTGTTTGATTGGTCAATACCACTTCAACGGTTTTCATCCCAATAAAGGAAAACTGAATCCTTTGGGTGTTCTCCGGAACCAATAAAATATAAGTTCCCTCGTCATTGGTAATCGTACCAATGCCTTCAAATCCTTTGGCCATCACTGTTACTCCGGGAAGAGCTTTCCCGGTGGCATCAGTAACGGTACCAGAAATCCTCTTGTTCTGGCCTAACATTACCTGCCAGCTAACCAAGGCGAATAGCGCAAGCAGAAAAGTGAATTTTTTCATTAAAAATAGTTTAAGTTAATACACCGGTCAATTATGAAAATTGACACATAGCCAAGCAATTTACAATAATTCATGGAATTATTAAAATTCAATTGACGCACCTTTTTTAATAGGTGGGTATTTCTGATCAATAAATGAAATGTGTTGTTGATATAAGTTTATGGAGTATGGTTTTATTACACATCTATGATCCGGTTAACGATCTCGAGGATCTCTTTTTCATCTGCTGCGGCCCGGGCGGCCATATCAGCTGCCTGATCCAATATTTCCGAAACCCGTGAAGAATCATCCAGTCCTTTTGCATTGATCTTCACATTCAGCCAGGCTCCCCAGACGGCTGAACGGGCAGCCAAAGCAGCTACGCCGGCGTCTGATACTGAATTGGGGTTCCCCTTTTCGGCCATGGCGCGGATGATATCCATGGATTCCAATGCTTTTTGCATGACACTGAAAGGGACTTCAATCGCATTCAGGGTGGCCTCTTCAATGGCCTGTGAACGTTTTTGCTTCTCTTCCTCACTCTTTTTTGGCAGGCCGTAGGCTTCCATGATTCTGTTAAAAGCACGGGTATCCTCATCTACCAGACGTGTAAGTTGATTAACCAGTTGAATGCCCCGGTCAGCCCAATCGGAGAATTCTTTCCACCGGTCATCCCAGCCTCTTTTATGAGAAGAGAGATTGGCAACCATTGTGGCTAAAGCAGCACCCAGGGCACCCATATAGGCCGATATGGAACCGCCACCGGGTGCGGGTGATTCTGAGGCAGTTTCTTCGGCAAAAGATTTTAAATCCATTTCTGCCAGAGGGTTTACCTCGTTTTCGGCCAGCAGGTATTCAATGATCTTTTCTTTGGGATTGAATGGTTTCAAATCATCCAGTCCGAGTGATTTTACGGCTATTTTGATCAGTTCTTTCTCCGGTATCCCGGTAGATCGTCTCTGTTTTCTGAGATAGTGCCTTCCCGCTTCAAGCATCGCTTCCAGTGGAATCAGACCGACCAGCTCCGACCCGGTGACCCGCATACCGCGTTCCCGGGCTTTCTGACACGTTTCATCAAAAGCAATATGAACCGGAGTAACGGTGATATCAGTTAAATTGATGGAGATCTGTGCGATGCCATACTCTTCGATATACCATCCGATGGCTTTGACTTTTTTCAATGTACCCGGTATTTTCACGGGATTTCCTTCTTTGTCGCGAACGATCTTACCGGTAACCGGATCTCCTTCGCGTTTGACACGTCCCGCTTCCCTGATATCAAATGCGACTGAATTGGCTCTGCGAACAGAGGTTGTGTTCAGATTGATATTATAGGCTACTAAAAAGTTTCTTGCACCAATTGCAATGGCTCCGGTTTGAGGGTTAAAAGTAGCCGGACCGAAATCAGGTTTCCATGAAGGATCTTTCAGCTTGTCTTTAAGTCCTTCATACTCGCCGCTTCTGACATTTGCCAGATTGTGTCTTTTCTCCTCAAAAGCTGCAAACTCATAACAATAGACCGGGATAGCCAGTTCTTCACCCACCCTTTGAGCCAGTTTACGGGCAAAGCTGACTACTTCATCCATGGTAATACCGGCAACCGGTACCAAAGGACATACATCAGTGGCTCCGAACCTCGGGTGGGCTCCCTTGTGATGGCGCATATCAATGATCTCTCCGGCTTTGCGGATAGCCAGAAAAGCTGCTTCAATTACCGCTTCCGGAGGTCCTACGAATGTGACCACCGTCCGGTTGGTTGCCTGGCCCGGATCGGTATCCAATAGTTTGATACCTGGTACCGATTCGATTTGATCGGTAATCTCTTTGATGACATCAAGACGGATCCCTTCACTAAAATTGGGAACACATTCAATCAGTTGATTTTTCATATCTGTTTGTTTGATACAAGTTTACCGTTAATAATAACAGATGATACCAAATCCGATCCAAAGGCATAAGAGAGAAATTCATATCCGGGAATTCTGGCCGTTATCAGCAGGTTGGCCTTTTTGCCACGGGTGATATTCCCCAGTTCTCCTTCAACGCCCATGGCATAGGCTCCGTTAAGAGTAGCCGCATGAATGGCTTCTTCAGGTAACATTTTCAGTGCAATGCCGGCAAGAGAAAGAATAAATTGCATATTTCCGGATGGGGCTGATCCCGGATTGTAATCAGATGCAAGGGCTACCGGGAGTCCGGCATCAATCATTTTCCGGGCCGGCGGCCACTTCATGTTCAGGAAAAATGCCGCACCTGGTAACAGTGTAGGCATGGTATCCGATTTCAAAAGGGAAGCAATCTCCTCTTCACCTGTGCATTCTAAATGATCTACTGACAGGGCATGGTATTGAACTCCTACCTGTATGCCTCCTGAAAAATCCAGTTCATTGGCATGGATTTTCGGCCGGAGGCCATATTTGGCAGCGGCTTCCAGGATGCGTCCGGTCTCTTCGGTGGTGAAAAAACCACGGTCGCAGAAAACATCCACAAAATCTGCCAGTCCTTCACCTGCAACCTCTGGTAACATTTCATTGATGACCTTATCCACGTATGTTTTCTGTTGCCCTTTGAATTCAATAGGTACCGCATGAGCACCCAGAAAGGTTGACCGGATAGTCAGTGGAGAGGCTTCTTTGATCCGGCGAATGACCCGCAGCATTTTCAGCTCTGACGAAGTATCTAATCCGTAACCGCTTTTAATTTCTACGGCTCCGGTACCCTGCGAGATAATTTCATTTACACGCTCCATGGACTCTTCAAAAAGCTGCTCTTCAGATACATTACGAAGTCTCAATGCACTTTGATTGATACCGCCACCCCGGCGGGCAATTTCTTCATAGGAGAGCCCGCGGATTTTATCCACGTACTCTCTTTCACGACTGCCACTGTACACAAGATGAGTATGTGAATCACAAAATGCCGGCATCACCACGCGGCCGGAAGCGTCCAGTTTCTGAATATTCAACTCCGGGCAGCGGTTCATGGAACCCCAATCGTGAATGATCCCGTCCTTGATCCAGACATAAGCATTTTTTAAGACGGGAAGATTACGCATCTCTTTGCCGGCCAGCTTATTGCCTGGTTGATCGGTTGCCCGGATCAATTGTTTGATATGGTGAATTAACAGATTCATATCAGGGATCTAAGTTAATGGTTGTGTTTTTTGCTTCAGCCACAATTGCTCATCGGGAGTTAATAAAGGAGCCAGTGTTTGAAATACTCTCTTGTGGTAACGATTCAACCAGTCGATTTCATCCCGGGTCAGCAGGAAAGTGTCAATTAAATTCTGATCAATAGGTACCAGGGTCAGAGTTTCAAAACGATAAAACCGGCCAAACTCATTCTCTTCATCTTCTACTACCAATGTCATATTCTCGGTACGGATACCATAAGCTCCTTCAAGATAAATACCGGGCTCCACAGTAGTTACCATTCCGGGTTCAAAAATGATGTTCTGATTACCCGAAGCTGAAGTGCCAATGGTTTGCGGTCCTTCATGTACACTCAGATAAGAGCCCACTCCATGCCCGGTGCCATGCCCGTAGTTAAGTCCGGAATTCCATAAGGATTGCCTTGCCAACACATCCATTTGAAACCCTTTGGTTCCGCGGGGAAATTTCAACATCGATATACCCAGTGTTCCTTTTAACACCCTGGTAAAATGTGCCTTTTGTTCTGCAGTAGGTTTTGATAAGGAAATGGTACGTGTGGTATCGGTAGTGCCTCCAAGGTAATGTCCCCCACTGTCGAGCAGAAAAATCCCATCCGGATGAACAGTTAATGATTCTTCGGCATTAACGCTGTAATGAATCACGGCGCCATGCCAGTTGTAGGAGGAGATGGGATGAAAACTTTCTCCCCGGTAATCTTTTTGTTCCGACCTGAATATTGCAATCTGTTGTGCTATAGATAGTTCGGTGAGTCTGTGATGTTGCTTCAGTTCTTGATCCAGCCAATACAGTAATTTCACCCAGGCTACTCCGTCACGGATCATGACCTCTTTCAGTTGCCGGATCTCTACCGGGTTCTTGATTGATTTTAACAAAGTGGTCAGGTTTATTCCCTCAATGCGTTTCATTTTCTCAGGAATTGCATCATACAGGGTTTGGCTTGTACGTCCGGGATCGAAATAGAGATTGGAATCCGTAGGCAGCGCTTCAAGGAAACTGCTTATCTGATCGTATGGTTTAAGAACAATTCCTTCTGCGGCAAGCTGTTTTTTTAATGTATCCGGAACTTTTGACGGGTCGATAAAGAGCCAGGTTTTTTCAGGACCAATCAGGGCGTAACTGACGAAGAACGGACAGAAATCAACGTCATTACCCCGCAGGTTGAGCAACCAGGCAATATCATCCAGTGTAGTAATCAGATGGTACTCACCTCCTTTCTCGCGTAATCTTTCTTTTACCAGGTTTATCTTATCTACCCTGGAGAGTCCGGCGTATCGGATATCATAGTTGATAACCGGATGATCCGGTAAAGCGGGGCGGTTTTTCCATAACGGGGTCAAAAGATCCGGTCCGGCTACCAGTTTAATACCTTTATCTTTAAAAGACTGCTGCATCAGGCGTACCATGGCTACCGTAAAAAACCGGCTGTCAAAACCCACCCGTTTGCCCGGTGAGAGTGTTTTGCCAAGCCAGTCAATGAATTCGGGTGTATGGGGTATTTTTAGTTTAACCAGTTCAATTCCGGAACCTTCCAACTGTTTTGCCGCCTGGATGAAATACCTTGAGTCAGTCCACAGACCGGCAAAATCACGTGTTACAACTATCGTACCGGCAGATCCCGTAAATCCTGAAAACCAGGCCCGAAATTGCCAGTGATCCGGGATATACTCGCTCTGGTGAGGATCTGATGAGGGCAGAATATAGGCATCTAACTTTTCAGCAACCATCTTTTGCCTTAGCAGATACAAAGCTGATGTGCGGTTCATAATTACTAAACTTTCTAAACCTTCTAAACCTTCTAAACCTTCTAAATATTACCCTACATCCAGTTACTGAGAATATAAGAAAGTGTGACTCCCAGGTAATTACCCAAAGCATAACCGATCAGACCTACAGTGATACCGCTCAAAATAACTTCCTTGTTTTTGATGGCTGCAGCCACGGCCGGTACAAACGGCGGAGAGTAAAGCAGACCGGTCATGGTGATGATCACCGTATCCGCATCAATCTTAAAGATCCGGCTGAGTAAAACATGTAAGGTCAGACTGCCGAAATAGGCCAGTGTTACATAAAGAAATAGTTCAGGTGTGATTGATAGCAACTTATGAATATTAGCCATGGAGGCAACAGCCATACTAAAAACTACTACCAGGTACATACCGAGCTGGAAAGATTTCTCAATTTTATTAATCCGCGGAACAAATGAGAGTGCAATACCAAAGGTTGTAATAATCAGGATTACGATGACAGTTTGGGATTTCTCGGGTACCAGGGTCATAATCCCGGCACCGGCAGCAAAGATCAAAATGGATAATCCCAAAGCACCCAGCAGGGGAAACACGGTTTTTCTTTTAAAAATTCCCTCGAATGAGTCAAATTCAGCGTCAGCAACATATTGAGATGCTTTTTCAACTTTTTTACTTTTTGTAAATGGGGGTAATACCAGGTGCAACGTTCTTTGAGCAATCGAAAGCAGGAAAAAGAGAAAGATTGCGCCCAACGCCATATCACTGGTGTGCGTCAGAATAAAAATATTATTATCCACGCCGAGAGCTGTTTTCAGTGCGGCCATATTGGGCGTGCCCCCCGTGTACACACCGATCAGCATCCCGGCTACTTTGTTTGACTGATACAGCTCTTTATGAAACAGAAAAAAACCCAGTGTGACAACCGCAACCACCGAGAAAAGAGCAAGGCCCAAAGAAGTGAGCGTTTTCCCGGCAAGCTTCATCCAGCTTTTAAAATTAAGTGAAAACAGCAATAACGGGATGGCTATCGGAACGGTAATCTCTGAAATGGAATTCAGGATTTCTTCACTTCCTTCAGGAAGAATGCCAATATTGCCAATCAGTAAACCCAGTGCATAGGCCCATAGAATGGCGCCCAGCCGGTTCATCCATTTAATCTGGTAGCACAGGTAAATCAGAAACGCAGAGAGTAACAGGTAAGATAAGACAAGAATAAGGGTAAGCATAAGATGTGGAATTATGTTTAACGCATGTCATAAAGATCGTATCCGGGCCACCGGGTTTTGTTAAAAAGAAAAAAGCTGTCGTCGATCGGTTGATTGCTGATAAACGAGGTGATCTTGATAATGTATTGATTGCCATCATCGGAGAAGTAGGTGACTTTTGAGATCTGCTCTTTTTCCCGGTTGATTTCCATCAGGATTTTTTGATACCCGGCATTTGTTTCTTTGGGGATCATATTGACACAGTTGAGATTCCCTGACTGGCTGACCAGGCTGTAATTGAAATCAGTGGTTACGAGGGCGAAAATATCGGTGGGATTAAAAAGTTCATTATCATCCGGGTTTAAAACATATACCTCCTTATTTTCTTTATTGATACTCCAAAGCAATTCGCCATTACAAATGGCAAGAATACCCATTACTTCAAGGCGGTATTTATTACCCTGAAGCACCAGTTTCCCCTTTTGGGTATCTTTAATATCATCCTGGGGCGCGTAAAGTGTAAACGTAAAATCAGCCTGCAGATTCTTGTAAGATTGAAGTTTGGCAGACAGTTTTTCCATTATCTTTTGAGCTTTCTGATCAGACTGGCTGTGGAGTGGCAGTGCGATCAGAAAAAATCCCGATAAAAGAATTAATGTTTTCAGTCGTTGTTTGATGATGATTGATATCATGAATTAAATTTTTCGTTAAGATGTTTTTCGAGGCTGTAAAGATCTTGATACAGAACCTGACGGGGCTTGCTTCCGTCGGCCGGACCAACAATTCCCGCTGATTCGAGTTGGTCCATAATTCTGCCGGCACGATTATATCCTATGGAGAATTTGCGCTGGATCGATGAAGTGGATCCCTGTTGTGTTGTAACAACCAGGCGGGCAGCTTCTTCAAAGAGATCATCGGTCTTATCCATGGCCAGGTTTGCAGGTTCATCACTGGTATCAACTTTAGGTTCAGGAAGTTCCCAAACCTGCGGATATCCGGTTTGGTTGCTGATAAACTGGGTGACTGTTTCAACTTCCTGTGTGTCGATAAAGGCGCATTGAACTCTTACAAGATTTCCGTCCATAGAAACCAACATATCCCCTCTGCCAACCAGGTGGTTGGCACCGGGACTATCCAGGATGGTTCTGGAGTCAACCATGGACGGAACTCTGAATGCAATTCTGGCCGGAAAGTTTGCTTTAATGGTACCGGTGATGATATTGGTAGAGGGCCGCTGTGTGGCAATCAGCATATGAATGCCTACGGCACGGGCTAACTGCGCAATTCTTGTTAAAGGCAGTTCGATCTCTTTGCCTGAGGTCATAATCAGGTCGGCAAATTCATCGATTACCAGGATCAGGTAAGGAAGAAACCGGTGGCCGTTGGCCGGATTGAGCCTCCTTTTAACAAATTTGTCATTGTATTCTTTGATGTTTCTTACTCCGGCACGTTTCAGCAGGTTATACCGTCTATCCATCTCCGTACTCAGTGAATGTAACACCTGGATCACATGTTGGTTGTCTGTGATAATCGGGTCGTCATAATCGGGAAGTTTTGCCAGGTAATGTTTTTCGATTTTGGTATACAGGGTGAGTTCAACTTTCTTCGGGTCAATCATCACAAACTTTATTTGTGCCGGGTGTTTCGTAAAGAGTAGTGAAGTGATGATGGCATTGATACCGACAGATTTACCCTGACCGGTAGCTCCGGCAACCAGCAGGTGAGGCAAACGGGCCAGATCAAAAGTATAGGTCTCGTTGGAGATGGTTTTCCCCAGTGCTACAGGGAGTTCGTAATGATTCTCCTGGAAACGCTTTGAAGAAAGTACGGTTGACATGGAAACGATCTCAGGTTTGCGGTTGGGTACCTCTATCCCGATTGTTCCCCGGCCCGGGATGGGAGCAATAATACGAATTCCTAAAGCAGAAAGACTCAGGGCAATGTCGTCTTCGAGATTTTTTATTTTGGAAATCCGCACACCGGGAGCTGGAATTATTTCATACAGGGTGATGGTCGGACCTATCGTAGCTTTTATTTTTTCTATCCGGATATTGTAATTAGCCAGCGTTTCCACGATCCGGTTTTTATTTCCGATCAATTCTTCATCACTGACTTTAGG
>Ga0190359_1001358_pt1 | contig 15467 bp, 16 predicted proteins | sample 48721823_MG_FD_161269 | JGI IMG/M metagenome (GOLD analysis project Ga0190359, IMG submission 161269) | Hydrothermal vent microbial mat bacterial communities from Southern Trench, Guaymas Basin, Mexico - 4872-18-2-3_MG | ecosystem: Environmental > Aquatic > Marine > Hydrothermal vents >... | reverse complement strand
GATGCCTTGGAATATCCCCATGGCTTGTCCCCGTTTACTGGCGTCAACAAGGTTGACGATGAATGTCATTGAGACCGCGAAGAAGAAGGGTGCACCGAACCCGTTTATCGCTCTGATGATCACTAGGAATAATGGGTCACGCACGAATAGCATCAAGACGTTTCCTAGTACTGTGAGTATTAACCCAAATGCCATTGGCGTATAGTACCCGAACTTGCTGCTGATGTATCCACTTGGCATCTCCAAGACTACTCTGCTTATCCAGTAGCCTGAGACCGCCCATCCTATCATGACTCCTGTTGCGCCAATATCCTTGGCGTAGATGGATAGAATGGGGTTCGTGAGCATGATGCTGAACATGGAAAGAAACGCTACGATACAAAGCAGAAAATAGCTCTTAGGATAGTCTCTGAGCGACATAATATCAGTACGGAGCAGGTTCTTTCCTTTAAATTAATCGAAAAAAGCGATAAGCCTTTTATTTGGGTACCCCTTTCAAAGTCACTGCACACTCAAGACGTGGTCAAATGAGCGAAGACGAAGTACAAACAATAGAAGAAGGAATCAAGCTCTTCGGAGAATGGGGCTTTGAGGACATTGAAGTAAGAGACATTGGCCTCAAACGCTACATCAACCTTGACCCAATCTACCTACCCCACAGCGGAGGTAGGCACGAGGCACGAAAATTTAGGAAGAGTAACCTGAACATCGTGGAGCGCCTCATCAATAACTTGATGAAGCCAGGGACAAGCGGCGGAGACAAGATCAGAATTACTAGCGCAGTAAAGACAGCATTCACAATCATCAACCTAAAGACTGGGCGTAACCCCGTCGAGGTACTTGTTAGGGCAGTAGAGAACAGCGCCCCCAACGAGGATACCACGAGGATCGGTTATGGTGGCGTTGTTTATCGTCTAGCCGTTGACTGCAGCCCACAGCGTAGAATAGACTTGGCTCTAAGATACATTGTTACAGGTATCAAAGACCAGACTTTCAGCAACCGCAAGACTCTTGAGGAGATCGTAGCGGATCAACTCATTGGCGCAGCTAATAATGATGGTAACAACTTTGCTGTACGCCGTAAGCAGGAAGTCGAGCGTATAGCTCTATCCAGCCGATAAAACTAATTTTTTAATTATTTTATATTAGGCTTCCAGCCGCGAAGCCGATTAACCCTATTAGCATTAGGTAGAGTATTCTTTTCTTGACTGATCTGGCTGTTTCGCGGCTTGGGTCTGATACTATCTGGTAGCTGCTATAGATTAACCCGAGGTCTGTGATCAAGACGAATGGGATATACCAGAAGGAAACCAGTTTAAGATAAACTGGGACCACAGAGGAAGCTACAGCAGCTAAAAAGAACAACGTCGCTATATCCGCTGCACGAGTAGCGCCCTTTGAGACGGCTACGGTTCTTACTCCGGCTGCGCGGTCTCCCTGAATGTCTACTATGCCTTTTGTTACTTCTCTGCCTGTGTTTGATAGGAAGGCTAAGAGGCTGAAGCTGAATGATGACCAAAGTTGATTCGATAGAATTCCGCCATAGATGAAAGGGAGAGCAATGCATGTGCTTACCATCAAGTTACCTAGGAACCCTGTTTTCTTACCCCACATGCTGTATACCATCATCACTATCCACGCGAACACCGCGATAACTAAAGCCTCTAAACTGATCATCCATGAGGCGTATAATCCGATGATGCTGAGTAGCATGGTGAATATTATCGCTGACTTAGGGCTTATTCTTCCACTTGGTATGGGTCTGTTAGGCTCGTTGATGAAATCGATATCTCGGTCATAGTAGTCGTTGATGGCCATGGAGGCCCCTGTGAGCGTGAACCCTGTTATGAATGAGTATAGAAGTAGTATCCAGTTGTTGAGAAGCTGTATGCCGCCTGTTATTGCTGCGCCTACGATGATGGCTATTCCCACCATGAAGCTGTTTACAGGACGCATTATCTCCAGATAATCCTTTGGGCTACCCATACGATATGCAAGGGGTGCTGAATTAAAACTGTATCCAATAGTTACTGTTATAGATAACTGAATATAACATGTTTCTAGGGTTGTAGTTGAAGCTAGACGCATTCAAGCTAACACAGTCAGGCAACAGAGGCGTAGCCGACATATACATTACAGTGTTCAGAGCGGGCGACCTAGTTTATAGATGTAAAATAGACCGTAGAACACCCTCGAATCCCGCTGGGTACCAGAGGATGCCCAGTGAACAAAGACTCAGCATGATAAGAGGATCAGCTGTCAGGTACCTTGTGCGCGAGCTAGGGTACTTCCCCACCTCTATCCTGTTGAACGTGAGAGGAAATGTATCTTTCAGTGAGGAGAAATCTCAGAGCTGGTTCAGCTATGGGCTTCTGGATACAGAAGCAGATGATTTCTGGGTAATAGATGGACAGCACAGGATAGAGGCATTAAGAAGGGCGATAGCCCGAAACAGGGACTTTGAGGATTACCCTGTGATAGCTAGTATTCTTCGTCTCCCAGACCGGTTTGATGAGATGCTATTATTCTACATAGTCAACCGTCGCCAGAAAGGCGTTAAAACAGACCTAGTCTACAGACATCTTCAGCGTATGTTGATACGGAAAGGCGAGGAATGGTTACTTGACTTGGAGGGAAAACGGGGGCTAACTCAGAGCTATGCTATTGAGATCGTTGACGTGCTTAACAAGGAGCCTGTGAGCCCATGGTATGGAAGGATTAGGGAGGTGGGTGAACCCAAACAGATGGATCACATCATCAATGATAGTGACATGATACAGTCGATAACCTTGATCCTCGGTGAACACTACTTCAAGAACATGCCCATAAAGGAGATCGCGTACAACTTGATAGACTATTGGAACGCTCTCTACAATATTTACCCCGAGTGCTTCACAGATCCCAAAGAATTCTCGCTTCTCCAACGCCCCGGGATGCCCGCTTTAAATAGGCTATTCATCGACATCTATGGATTAGCGCTACAAGAGGGTGAGATAACAGAGGAAACAATGTATAATCTCCTAAAGCGTCTAATTGTTGAGACGCCTAATCACCCGGTGCCTGAGTTCAGGTACCCTATTGAGCCTGCTTTCTGGGGGTTTAGCAGTGGACCTGTCTACGGGGTGACACCCACTCGTCAGAATATACAAGACTTGTATGATAATCTTCAGGAAAAAATATGGTTAGCTGGAAGCTAAGCCTTCTCTATTCTTACCTTTTCCCCGCTACGTACCTTCTTGAAAACAGTTGGATCACCGTCAATCTTACCAAAGACATTGACTGGGCTAGCTGGTCTTATCTCGTCTCCTCTGCTCATAGGTGTACGTCCGAAGAAGATACAGAAAGCGTTTCCTGGTGGCCAAAAAGCAATATCTCCTAATTCTACTACTGGTTTGCTGTTTTCTTCAGTGGCTTCCACTGGTACGGTGAAGTATATCTCGTCACCCCATGTGTTTGCTTGTCCTGTGATGGGTAGTGCCTGTGTGAATGCTTTTGCTATTTCTGGGTTCTCTTCTGTGAGGGTGGCGGTTATTGTTCCTGTGCTTTTTGTGGTTATCTTGATCTTCATATGTATTGGTTGAAAATTTCAACCACTTAAGGTTTTTACATAGGTTGTCGTATTGTATGCGATTGCATGATGACATCTGTATGGATCAAGAACAAGGCAGTGCTCTTAGCCATAGTAGCCTTGTTCATCTTCAGTGCATCAATGGTCTCAGCCGATATATCTGGCACTGTAACAGGACCAGACGGAGAACCAGTAGTGGCGTCAATCCGTGTTTTCGAGGAATCCCGAGAGATAGCATCAATTCAGAGCACAGAGACTGGTTTCTATATCGATTTACCATCAGGGCAATACACTATTACAGTTCTCGCGGATGAACCTGAGACTGAGGGCTACGATTATCTTCCAGTAGCTATCTCTGTGGATGGCGAGTTTAGTGGGGAGGTCGGGCTTCAGTATGGGGCTACTGTTCGTTTGACTGGTGATTTCCAGTATGTTGATACTGAGAACATACCTTTGAAGAACGTTTTTAATGTCCAACGAGATGGCGAGGTTCTTGTATCAAGTGGTTTCCCTTTATCGTTCAGCGATAAGAGTGGCGGCATCTACACGGTGGTTGATCTACCGGACCGGGATATTATAGTGCCTGTTGACTCGGTTATCGATCTTAATGTCTCAAGCAGCATATTGATAGACTCGGAGATTACCCGGCGTAGCTTCATAATTTCGGAACTAGAGACCCCGAGCAAAGGTGGAATAGTCGCTGTTGATGTTAGGGAGTACACAATTCCACTCAGTAAAGCCATAACCGATGAAAAACTGGACCAGCTTGAGACCCAACTAGCCGAGATGGACCAGTATGGGTTCTATCTAGCAAAACAGGAGACAGCGTTAAGCAACGGCATAGAGTATCTTGAGGACTCGGAGATTCATTACGAGGCGGCTAATTATGATTCCAGCTTTGGGTCACTGAAACGAGGCTATATCCTGTTTGATCATACGAATACAGAGCTTGTGAATATGTATCTGGACGCCAAATTCAGCGTCTACCTACTAATAGCGTTCTTGACACTAGCTTCCATCATAACAGGATATCTCCTCTTCGATGAACTTGTAAAACAAGTAATCATCGACATCATCATTTTAGGCGCTAGCTTAGTCTTCTTCTATTATACATATCCGGGTAGCAGAATAATCCCATTAACCAACTTCATACTTGTATCTGTGGCCTATCTCGCGGGATTCATAATTCTTGGATCTATGTTCCCTCGCTTCTTTTCCAGAAGCAGCACAGATGGAAGAGTCCACACAAGAAACCTCATCGCACCCATATTCAACCTTGCACGAAGAAGCCTACGCCGAAGACGAGTAAGATTCCTACTAACATTCATCTCAATAACCCTACTCGTGATGAGTTTTGTAACCCTAACCAGTTTCAGCGAAGGATACGGTTTAATAACCGGAGAAAATCAGCCCAAGACCGGATGGATCGGCGTCTATATCAGGGAGGGAACTTGGACCCAGTCTGAGCCATCATTCATCATCAACGATGAGGCCGAGTACAACTGGCTCAGGGGGCAACCTGAGGTTGATTATATGTCACCCAAGGCGGAAAGCACTGCATTGACCTATCCTTTGTTGAATGTGCTTGGTCAGAATATACGAGGTGTTATTGGTGTGGGTCCAGAGGAAAATACCTTCATTGACATCATGGACACAATAGTCACTGGTGAGATGCCCACAGGAAACGGTGTCCTGATAAGCGAAGTTCTAGCGGAATCCACTGGGTTATCAGTGGGCGCCGAGTTCTACATCGGACTAAACCAGTACACCATCTCCGGTGTATTCAGCGATAACTTATTTGCGGCTCTTAGGGACGTTGATGGAACCCCCTACGCACCTGATAAGTGGGTGAATACAAACCCCGACGGGGAAACGCCAAACTATGTTTTGAAAGAAGCGGACCCAAGAGAGGTACTCATAATGAGCACAGAGACCGCTCTACAGATTCCAATGGTAGGCGTCCAGAGAATCGCATTCAAGATCAACCCAGAGTACAACGCCACAGGATTCGCAGAACGCTTAGCACTAGAACGAGGATACTTGTCATGGGCGAACACCGATGAAGCCTACACTTCCTATCGGCTTGGTAACTATTTCCAAGGAAAAGGAGCTACACTGGTAATTCCATGGGTCATCGTAGTGCTAAATGTCGTGGTTACCATGCTGAACAGCCTCTATGAGCGCCGAAAAGAGATAGAAATACTCAGCTCAGTGGGATTAAACCCCGCTCAGGTATCATCAATATTCGTCGCGGAAGCGGCTATAACAGGGTTTATCGCAGGTGGACTAGGCTACCTAGTTGGTTTAGGTTTCTATAAGGCACTCGCCATTCTGAATATCGGATTACAGGTAAACCAGAAGGTATCAGCAGTATGGAGCCTAGCCGCCATAGGATTAGCCATAAGCGCTGTAGTCACTGGCGCCTTTGCTGCGCTTCAGAACAGCGTGGTGATTACACCTAGCCTGATGCGGCGGTGGAAGATAGATCGGTCTAGTGGAGGCTTCCAAGAGCCTTGGAACATCGATGTACCCATCAAACTTGAACCGGGTGAGGTTGATGTCTATCTTGACTATGTCGAGATGAAGCTAAGACAACTGGAAAACCATCATACCCAAATAACTTCTAGTATTAAACGCAGTACCGAGGGCGACCAACATATTATCCGCTTTATCTACAAATCAGTGCAAACCACAACAGGCAACTTTTACACAAGAAACACTTTACGAGTAGCTCCCCTAGAAAACGGAGAATACGAGGCTTTCTTAGAGAGTTTTGGCGAACCTGAGTGGGTTCATGTGGTTGGTTCACTAGTCCGAAGAATAAGTATGGATTATAGCGCCGAAAAGAAAGGTTAGCCGCGCTCGATTCTCTCGACTTTACCGTCTCTCATCCAGACGTTTCTATCACTCGCCTTGATCATCTTCAAGTCGTGGGTGGCAGCTACAAGGGTTAATCCTTGTGCCTTGTTCAAGCCGTGAAGTAGATCAATGATCTCTTGCCCTGTCTGGAGGTCAAGGTTACCTGTCGGCTCGTCGGCTAGGATGATAGCTGGGTCGTTTGCAAGTGCACGAGCAATAGCCACGCGTTGCTGTTGCCCCGCGGATAGTTCTCCGGGTCTGTGGTGGATTCGTTTACCGAGACCCACTGATGTGAGGAGTTTCTCGGCTTTCTTGAGTCCTTCCTCATGGGGTGTACCCGCGAATACTGTTGGTAGCGCCACGTTTTCTAGAGCTGTTAGTACCTGTATTAGGTTGAAGCTCTGGAAGATGTAACCAATCTTACGGCATCGTAGCCATGCAAGCTCATACGCGTCTAGTTGACTGATGTCTACTCCGTCGATGAAGACGTTTCCCTGTGTGGGTTTATCGAGTCCACCTATCAGGTTGAATAGGGTGGTTTTTCCGCTTCCGCTTGGACCGACGATGCTGACGTATTCTCCGCGTCCAATGTCTAAGTCTACACCATCAAGAGCCTTGACTGTCTCGTCTCCCATGGTGTAATGTCTTACAAGATTTCGTAACTCGATTACAGTATCATAACTCATAGCTTAACGCCTCCACTGGCGGTAGTTTGCTCGCTCTCCACGCGGGATACATAGATGCGATTATACTCAGTAATATGCTAAGTATGGTGGTGCCCACAAGATAACCTAGTAACTCTATTATTGGCACCATGAAAATAATATTGAAGCCCGTTGTGAACCCAGAGGATAGGACTGCTGCCACTACTCCGAGGAAGTACCCGATGATTCCTCCCGCGGCTCCCTGTATTATGGCTTCAACGAGGAAAAGCATCAAAATGTGCTGGTCAAGTGCGCCGATGCACTTCATTGTACCGATCTCCCGGTACCGTTCATAGACCGAGATAAGCATGGCGTTGGTGATGCCTACCACCGATACTATGAGGGCTACAGCCACGAGCCAGTACTGGTAGGCGTCTACTCCGATGCTGCTTCCCTGATACTCGTTGAATGTCGCGTAGAATAGGTCTGTCATTATGAGGCTTGTGAGGAAGCTGTTTGCTAGTCCGATGCTGGCTACGTTGATGGCTGTTCGCTGGAACCGTCGCTTGATGTAATCTATCCCCAGCCTAACCGCATCGCTGATGGTGAAGTACACCATTCGTTTTTCCCCCCTCATATCACATCAAGTCCATTCACATTGCATAAAGACATTACCATACTAGTGATCATCTCCCTCACGTTCAAGACTCCAATCTAGTCCAATCTGACGCAGGAATGAACCCGCCTGTTTAACGCTATCCGCGTCACCACGGGTATAAAGGATTGTAGTATAGGTTTTACCCTCTAGTTTCTCCACTTTTAATCTGTTCCTTGTGTATAGCGGTGAAATCTGGGGATTAGCTGAGCTATAGATGAAAGTATACTCCCAGCTCTTCTCATCGAACTGTTTCATCTGGGGGATACGCACAGCCATGGTTCTTGATTTTTTCGCTGCCTCAAGTTTACTCCAGAGGAAGCGGATATAATCGTCTATCTCCTCCTCGTAAACCTGAATAGGCATAACTATTCTTGTCTCGTCCGATGATTTCTGTTCCTCGTCAATCATCCATCTTCGGCGTAGACTTGGAGTTATAGATGTGCTGTTCTTGAGCGCAGATAACCCACCTACTAGAACCGCCATCAAGCTGATACCGATTGCCGCGAGGCTCCAGAAAGCCGAGACCTTCTGCTTAACCTGTAAAGCTGGGGTTAATATGTAGATTATCTTGTATGCTCCGAGTCCAACAAGATACCCGAGACATCCTCCGACTATACCGATAACAGCTGCTTCCGCGAGGAATATGCTTGAAATGTGTCTTGGGTTCATGCCGATACTGCTGTAGATCATGACCTCGTGGCGTCTTTCATAGTAAGCGTTCATCATGGTGACCACCACGTTCAATGTTACGATCACCCAGGGAATAACAATAGGAAGTCCCTTTCCCTCAAAATAGTCTGTAAGCTCAGCGAGATAGATACCAGTATGAGTTGACGCCCAAGCTCTGAAACCCCTGTTTAGTGCTGTTGACTGGGCGAATTCCAGTATGTCCACTTCATCTTTGAGAACCAGATTAACTCGTAGGAGCCATAAGGCGCTCAAGTTTTTACCGGTCTCAAGGTTTACCCAGAGGGTTTCCTCTGCTGTACATGGGGCTAGTCCTTCGGTTACAAAGTCTGGTCCATCTGCCTCTATTCGTTCAAGTTCGATGATCTTCTGGGGCATTATGCTGTAGCCATCTATGTCTGTGAGGTCTTCAAGTGTCTTGTCATCGAGTATGCCGACGATTGTTAATTCATGGGTTTTCTCCTGTGACGTGATGGTCAAATGGTCTCCGATTGTCTTCTGGAGAGCCTCGGCTAGTTTCGCGGAGATCAACACCTCTCCCGGGGCATCCCCAAGGTATCTTCCTTCGATTATCGCAGTGTCAAGCTGGTTTACCTCCGCCTCATAAAATGGATCGATGCCTACCATTCCGAATATCTGCGTACGCTCGATGTACGCGACGGGTTTGTATAATTCCCTGTACTGGCGCTGGGCATAGTTCTCGTATCTTGGCACAATATCCATTACCTCTTCAATGATCCTATACCATTCCAGTATTGACTCGTCCAGTGGTAGTGGTCCTGCTGCACCAGTTCCTCCACTGAAGGGAGCCAAGGCTCTTGATGGTGGTGGATCGGGTGTTCTGATCATTATGCCTTCTTTCTGGATTGTGTTACCTGTTTTTGTGAAGCTGAGACCATAGCCTGATGTAAAGCTAGTTAAGCTGATGAAACTAGCGACCAAAAGCAGAACGCTTGTGAGGGTGAGTAAGAATCTTAGTCTTCTGCGTCTTAGGCTTCGTTTCGCTATACTAAATATTGGTACCATCATGTTTGTGAGGCTGATGTCTCTGCCTGTCGAGCCTCTATTCATGAGTTTAGGGAGAATCCATGCCGCTGTGTTGACCACTAAGAGGGATATGACTGATATCTTGACTAGTTCTATTTTGTCGGTTATCTGTGCGCCGGGGTGAAGATAATAGAATATTATCAGTAGCAACGTGTAGAACCCAGTAGAGAACAGTGCCTTGTGTAGGCTGTTCTCGTAGAGTAGTGAGGCTACTACTATTGATGTGGCGCATATGAATCCAAGGAGAATGTAGACTGATCTTGATGCATCGGATAATAAGTTGTTTAATCCGTTCTCCAAGTCACTTAGGAGTACAAAGGCTTCCCGGGACTTTGTGAACGCCTCCTCAAAGTTACCCTGACTCAGTAGCGATGTAGCTGTATCAATTGTTTGCTGGACATCGCCTAACTGGTGTCGTTCAACGGCTAAGAAGAATCCTTGCTCCTCTTTCTCTACGATAATGGAGTCTACCTCCGCGGTCTGGGTTTGAATGGTTTCAATGCTTTCGGGCAAGATTAGGCTTCGTAGGTCTATGGTTACTGTCTCACCGGGTTCCAGTGTTTCTTCAATATAGTCTTGGATAGTGATTTCCCTGTGTACTGTTTCTCCTCGGGATGAGGCGTAGCTTTGTAACTGGATTTTGAAGTTTTGGTTGCTTGGCACGTAGACCTTGTTGCTTGGTATTCCTAGTTGTAGGGTTATGGTGCTGCTTGTGGTGCCGTAGCTGAGTCCCATGTCGCCGTAGCGGATTATCTCGGTGCTGTTGGGTTCCAGTACCTTGAATGTGGTGTCTGGTATGGCGGTGGTTTCTATGAAGTATGCTAAGCCGTCGAATTTGATGATGCTGGTGGTCCAGAGGGTGATGTTTTCTGTGTATGCTTCATCTGTTGGGCTAATGAACCATCCATATGGCACGTAATCGTATTCATCGTTTTGGGTGTGGCTTACTAGAATGAGGTAGTTGCTGTCAGTTTCTAGGTTTAGGCTGTATTCGCCGTTGGTGTTTGTGGTGGTTGAGGTGTAGCTGTTCCAGCTTCTTGACCAGTGTCTTATGTAGCGTCTTGTGAGCACCGTGATTTCCGCGTTCTGTATGGGGTTGCCTTGTGTGTCGGTTATTGTGCCTGTGAGGGTGGTTCTTGCTGCGTGTGCGTGCGGGATAAACTGTGTGGCTATGATGAGTGTGATGAGGACAAGGGATAGATGTTTTGGTGTTTTGTTTTGTCCTTCACGGTTATGCATTGTTTATGGATACCTGTTGAAGTTTTACATAAATTCGATGGTTGGGTTAGTTTAGGTCTTCTTCGATCCAGTCTTCCTCGATGCCATCTGTCCATCCTAGACAATCGTAGCATAGTTTTTGTTTGTTGTCTCCGCATTCTTCGCAGAACTTGCTTTCGCATTCTTTGCATGTTTCTGTTGATTCGACTTCCATTCCGCATATTTCACAGATGGGCATGTTTATTCTGGATGGTTGGGCGGTTATTACGCTTTGCGGTGTCTACTGGTGGGTACTTTGGGAAAAAAATTTTCTTGGTGGGAATATGTGTGAGTTTGTGCTATTGTTTCTTATTTGGTCATGTACGTTTTTGTACTGAATTGGATCGGAAATGGGTTGTTCTGGGGCTGGTTTCATTGATAGAAGCTGTTTTCGGGTTGGGGTACTGGATCCCCCCTCTCCCTTTGTGTTTCTATAAGTTGAAGCGCTATCTGTTTGCTTCGATTTCTTGGGTTATGTTGAATACCGCGGAGTAGCTTTTTTTCTCTAGTTCTTTTATTGTGCTGAATTCTCTGAACCTTATGTGGTTGAGCTTTATGATGCCTCTGAGAAGGGTTCCTATATAGCGTTCGCTTGAAGATATTATGGCTAATTGATCGCGTTTTTCTTTGATGTTTTCTATTGTGTAACATAGCTCTACGAGTACGCTATCATTGTTACATTCATGGTCGAACATAAATAGGAGAATATCCGCCCAATTCTTGATGTAGTCTTTACTTTTCCAAGAAAATAAATGTCGGTGTCCCCACGAGTTTGTCTATTGTCTTTGAAGTCTATTACGAGTTTTGTGTTTTTATATCCACGTGACTTAAGGTAGTCTCGTAGTCTTTGAAGCTTGTTTTGGCATTTACCATATGGTCCAAGTATCAAAAGATTGATCACTCTCTTTTTATCTGTGAGTTTTTTATGAATAATGGACACGGTTTTTTCTTAGTGGTTGAATATTTATTACTATTTGTCAAATAATTTTAAATAACTCAATCTATGTTGAGTAACTTGATGGCGATGAAGGAGGAGGCGGGTGGATTTCAGGAAGATTTACAATCCATAATAAAAGGGCTTGACCACTCTAACCGTCAAGAGATAATTAAGGCGCTACGAAAATACAATAGAATGTCTTTCTCTGAAATAGAGAAAGAAACACACATCAAAAGCTCGCTTCTCTCCAATCATCTAAACAACCTAGTCGAGAACCTAATTGTAGACCGATTTTACGATCATAGCTCTGATAAAAACTCCTACTCTTATTATGAACTCACTAAGATTGGAAAAAGAATCATAACGGCGCTAGAAACCGCGTTCTATGGACCTGAGACCATCAAAGAACCCCCAATAATACCATAAAAAGTGGTTAAACCACGAGTTTTAATGTCTTTATTCCGAGGTTGCCGCCGCTGATTACTATGCCTATCTTTTTTCCGCTCCAGTTTTCTGGGTCTCGTAGTAGTGCTGCGACTCCTACTGCGCCTGCTCCTTCTACTAGCATATGGTTTTCATATAGCATATATTTGATGGCTGCGAGGATATCAGATTCTTCGAGAATAATCCATTCATCAACATTGTCTCGACAGAGGGGGAAGCTGACGCTACCCTCTTCGAGCCCACCGTGCAGTCCTTCCGCGTAGGTATCCTCCAGTGGTATGTCGTGGATGTAGCCTTTTTTGACGCACTCGTACATGACCGGGCTGGTTGTGCTCTGGACGCCGATGACTTTTGCGTCTGTGGCTTGCTTGTAGACGCTTGATATGCCTGATGCGAGTCCTCCGCCTCCAACTGGTACTAGTATGGTGTCTAGTGTGGGTTGGTCCTCTATCATCTCTAGTGCGACTGTGCCCTGTCCCTTGATGAGGTCGCTGTCATTATATGCTGACACGAATGTCATGCCTTCCTCTGTCTCGATGCGTCTTGCAAGCCGCTCACTATCCATATACTCATCACCCTCGACAATCAAATCCACGTCATATTTCCTGATGGCATCAATCTTCACCTTGGGCGTCATCTCAGGAACCACTATCTTGGCTTTTACACCGAGCTGTTTTGCTGCGTAGCCTAATCCCTGAGCGTGGTTTCCGCTACTAGCTGTGACTACGCCTTTGGCTCGTTCCTCATCAGATAGTAATAGTATCTTATTGGTGGCTCCCCTGATCTTAAAGCTGCCTGTGGTTTGCTGGTTTTCGAGTTTCAGATATACTTCTGCGTTTGTGAGTTTGCTGAGGTCTGGTGAGTATTCTAGGGGTGTGTGTCTTGCCCATTTTTGGACTCGTTTTCTTGCCTCGTAGAAATCAGTGAGCTTAATCATACCAGTAATTAGGTGGTCTCTGCTTATCTGACTAATGGTTTAACAAGTTATTTCAATACTCCACACAATACAGTATTATGCCGAGTTATAGAGTAAAAATCACCGTACAGAAAAAAGTAGACCCAGCCATAATCTTCGATGGAAAAGTCCCCGACCAACCCGGAAAAGACCACCCCTACCCAATCTGCCCAGTAGACGAGAACGCAGAATGGATCGTGGAAAAAAACGGAACCATGCCTGAAGGATTCTGCAGCTGGGCATGGCGAGACCTATACAAGGATCTGGCTGTACTGCGTTTTGGCGGTAACTTTGAGTCATGGGTAACTCCACCATACATGTATACTTCTTGTTCTGATGGAATCCGCCCAGTGAGCTTCAAACTAGAGGTACTAGAAGACTAGTGCCTAACCCTTTTTTAGAAATTTTAAGTTCTTTATCAAAAAATATCTAGGCTTGACTACGATTAATGTTTATAATCCGTAATTCCTTTTAATTTTCTATGAAGCAAATCGAGGGTATGCATGACATATTCAAAGAATCAAAACAAGTTTTTCTAACCACCTCAAGCAAGAAAGGTGAATCAAAAACAAGGGCAATGACCAACTATAATGAGTCTCCCTATGAGCCAATGTGGTTTCCATCCTTCTTGGACACAAAGAAAATCAAGCACATCAAGGAGAACCCGGAGGTTATCGTAAGCTTCCCCGCTGATGAAAAAGGCAAATGGTACAAAGTAAAAGGCAAGGCAAAGCTTGCACCTTGGGAAGAGGTAAATAAGGATTGGAAATGGTGGTACCTTGAATGGGTTCCAGAGGAAGACAGGGGAAAACATGAGCTAAGATATGATGACCCCTTCACCGACAGAACCATAATCTGGATTGATCCCATCGAAGCCTATATTGGAGACAGCAAATAATCGTCCTTTTTTCTATCTAAATCCATGATGCCACACAATCATCAGGAATCCTGTAATCGTTATTATACTCATGAAAACTATTGAGCGTTTCAATAAATCATGTTCTTCCACGTATCGGAGATGCTCTACTCCTATGAACAATGCTAGAAGAGCGGTAACTACGCTAAATGTGTCCAGTATGAGCGCTCTGTTGGCTGTCTCAAATAAGGTATAGTAGACTCCTCCGAACCCGGTTATTATCGCTAATACCTCGAATAGTGTCTTGTTCAGCACGATCTCTGATAGATTTCGATGTTTGTATTTCTCCATATCTGGGCTATCAAACAAGCAGTTAGGGCAACAATAGACATGGGCTACACCGTCTTTCTCAACCGTAATTGAATGGTCTGTTAGTTCTTTACCGCAGAGACTGCATGACATATAATGGATTAAGAAATGGGAAAAAATAAAGGGACAACCTAATTCTAGTAGCAAAACCAGAATTTTCACCTTCCAGAAGGCTTTTGAGTCGTCTAACAATACTTTAAGGAACCTAGATGAGTCTCGGTCCTAATCTCTTAGCGGCAATTGTATCAGTTTTCTTCATCGCAGTTGTAATGTCTATGGTTGGACGAGGTGGAGGCAACTTCTATGTACCGGTTCTCGTTTTTCTCGGATTAGAGATACATCAAGCTGCGACTACTGGTCAGTTCATATTAATCGCAGCCGCAGTAGCCTCCGCCTTAGTATATAACAAACAGAGAACCCTCGACTGGAAACTAGCTCTGCTTATTGAGCCACCTACAAACATAGGGGCTTTCATTGGTGGATACTATTCACACACCTTTACTGGAACCACGTTAAAACTCGTTTTCTCCGGTTTACTGGTTCTCGCCAGTCTGTTTATGCTACGCCCTGTGAAACAGCGAACCTATGATGGAGCCGAGAAAAAGGGTTACTGGTACCGAGAGTTCGGCGAACATAAGTACGCTGTTCCATTACTGGTTGCGATACCAGTTACTTTTTGCACTGGCTTCGCTGCGGGGTTAGTGGGTGTCTCAGGTGGTTCCTTCAAGATTCCCTTGATGGTGCTAGCCTGCGGTGTTCCTATGAGGATAGCTATTGGTACATCCTCCGCGATGGTGGCTGCAACTGCGGCTTCAGGGTTTATCGGGCATGCTCTAAGAGGTGATTTCAATCCTGAATGGGCTTTACCTGTCGCTTTTGTGGCTGTGATTGGTGGCTTGATAGGAGGAAGATTATCCGTGAAGACTGATCCAGATAGACTCAAACTGGTTTTCACCGTTACTACTTTGCTCGCAGCTTTTTTCATGGCAGCAAATGCCTTTATGTCATAGTGCTCTAAATACTAGGGTTCCTCAAGGGTAATTATGTTTGAAGATTACCATTGGAAGAAACGAATTCTCTTGATTCTAAGCGATGATCCAGAGAAGATCAATGCTCAGAAAAAAAACTACTAGACAAATATATCCCCGAACTAGAAGAGCGGCGAATGATATTGTTCGATTTCGGG
>Ga0190359_1001357_pt1 | contig 15479 bp, 16 predicted proteins | sample 48721823_MG_FD_161269 | JGI IMG/M metagenome (GOLD analysis project Ga0190359, IMG submission 161269) | Hydrothermal vent microbial mat bacterial communities from Southern Trench, Guaymas Basin, Mexico - 4872-18-2-3_MG | ecosystem: Environmental > Aquatic > Marine > Hydrothermal vents >... | reverse complement strand
TGAACGGCGGACGTTTTTCTTGGAGATGGAGAGTAATTTTATTATATTTCACAGGAATGCTGTCATTTTCTAAGTTAAAAGTCGGGATAAAATCAACAACTTTCTTAATCTCTGTGCTGAACAGTCTCAAGTCAGTTTTAAGAGGTTTATTGTTGTTAATATCCAGGGAGAGGGGAGATTCTGAAATAATTTCCGTATCATTGTAAATAACAGTAAAATAAAGACATTCTTCCTGCGGAAACAGTTCAGGCTTGTCCTGAATTGTAAGGATCAAAGTCAGTTTATTGTCAGGAGACTTGACGATTTCTGTTGAAAATGAATTCCGGAATAATAAAAAAGAGAGCAGTGTAAAAAATTCTATAAAGAGAATTACGAATTTCCGGTGCATGTGAACCTCAATCTTGCTGAACAGTGCCAGATCAGTACAGGTTAATTAGATTTCAGACTGTTCCGAACATTCCGGGTTCGGCAGTAACTTATAAATGAATCAGTATAAAACAGGTTTTGCATAATATAAAAAAAAATAGCAAAATATAGAAGAGTTTTCTTTAACTTTTAACCTAAAGCGGAGGTGTAAATGGGTGAATTCAAACCTTATGTTCCGGCAGATGTTCAGATGAAAGATTTTAATCTGAAATCTGTTGTTCTAGGTGTAATTCTGGGTATTGTTCTTGGGAGCGCAAATGCTTATCTGGGTCTCAGAGTAGGACTGACCATAAGCACAGCAATTCCCCTTGCAGTTGTTTCAGTTGCAATTCTGAAAATGTTGACGCCTTTATTCGGGAAATCAACTATTCTGGAATGCAATATAAGCCAGACAGCAGGTTCGTCAACATCCTCTCTGGCTTCAGGTATTATTTTTACAATACCTGCATTATTTATCTGGGGGTACCAGCCTTCTCTGTTTCAGCTTACAATGCTTGCAATGACAGGAGGCGTTCTCGGTATTCTTCTTATGATTCCCCTGCGAAAGTTTTTAATTGTTAAGGAACATAATAATCTTCCGTATCCTGAAGGCACTGCTGCTGCGGAAGTGCTGATCGCAGCTACAGGAGAGGGAGGCAAATCGGCAAAAAGCGTATTCACAGGATTGGGAATTGGCGCTTTGTACAAAGGTTTGATTTCATTTTTGTATTTATGGCCCTCAAAGGTAAAATTACATGTTCCTTTAATAAAAAAAGCAGAAATAGGAGTCTCAACTACTCCGGCTCTTCTCGGAGTGGGATACATACTGGGAAGACGGATAGGTGCGATAATGGTAGGCGGAGGACTTTTGTCCTGGGTTGTAATAATTCCTTTTATTGCATGGAAATTCGGCAATACCGAAATATGGCCGGCAACTCTTGAATATTTAAGAACCAAGGGGCTTGATCCTTCGATTACCATGATTGGACAGCTTTCGCCAAAGGAGATATGGGAAGGTTATATCAGGATAATCGGCGCCGGAGCAGTTGCAGCAGCAGGAATTATAACTGTTATCAAATCCGTTCCCACAATGATAGATTCCTTAAAAGTAGGCATAAAAGGGCTGCGTTCAACCACACATGTTGACGGTATTGATACAAGACTCAGAACTCAGCAGGATCTGCCTATAAAGTATGTACTCCTCGGTGTCAGTGTGATTGTTCTGATGATTATTTTCATTCCAGGAATAATAGGGCATAACACAACAATGCTTATGAGGTTTTTCAGTGCTCTTGCAATAGCGGTTTTTGCATTTTCATTTGTTACTGTCTCTTCAAGAATTGTGGGAATGATCGGTGTTTCGTCAAATCCCACTTCAGGTATGGCAATTGTCACACTGCTTGGCACTGGTTTGATTTTTAAGCTTCTCGGGTGGACTGATCTGACAGGAAAGATCACAGCCCTTACAATCGGAACAATAGTCTGCATTTCCGCATCAATTGCAGGAGATATTTCTCAGGATCTTAAAACAGGATTTATAATAGGCTCAACTCCCAAACATCAGCAGATGGCGGAAATGATCGGAGCTGTAGGCGCTTCGTTTTTTATCTGTCTTTCTGTGTTTTACCTTGGCAAGGCTTACGGATTTGGCACAGAAGAGCTCCCTGCACCTCAGGCAACTTTAATGAAAACAGTGCTTGACGGGGTTCTGGACGGTAATCTGAGATGGGACCTTGTAGGCATAGGGGCATTGTTCTCAATTGTTATTATGCTGTTTAAAATTCCGCCCCTTCCTTTTGCAGTGGGTGTTTACCTTCCTCTTTATACAATGACTCCTGTTTTTATCGGCGGGCTTATAAGACACTATGTTGATAAAAAGTACGGTTCATCAAAGAATAGTCAGGATAAAGCAGAAGAAAAAGCGGAAGAGAGCAGGGACAGCGGAGTACTTCTCGGTTCGGGATTTATTGCAGGAGAAGGACTTATGGGTGTTGTCATTGCAATAGTAGCTGTGGCGCTTTCCAGAGCACCCCATATTCTGGAAATTCACTATCCTGCTCCGTGGATGGGACAGGCAGTATCAGCACTTATATTTACGGGCCTGGGATGGTATCTGTTTGCAATGGCAGCAAAATCCAGAAAGAAATAGTGTCATATTTGTACTATGCCTGGGCATGTACAATTTTATGTTGCAAAAAAGAAAAATTATAGTAAATTAATAACCCGTTAAACTTTTGCACATAATTGATCAGGGTTATGAAAAAACAGGGGTGCTACTGGAATAAATCTGCCTGCACGGCAAAGGGATTTTCAGTTTGAACATACAATGTTTTGCAGATTATTGTTCGATATATGTTCCGAATGCCTCTGATTATCAGTAAGTATATAAAAAAGCAAGTTTAAACACAGGACTTTAAAATGTCTAAATTACAGTTTACTGCGCCAAAAGGAGTAAAGGATGTTCTTCCGGAAGAACAGCCTTTCTGGCATTTAATTGAAGAGAAGATTCTTAATATTGTAAAAGCATACGGATATAAAAGACTTATACTTCCGATTTTTGAGGACACAGGTCTTTATGCCAGAGGTGTTGGACAAGGTACGGATATAGTTGAGAAAGAGATGTACACTTTTGAAGATAAGGGCGGCAATTCTATTACTCTCAGGCCGGAATTTACAGCAGGAGTTATGAGGGCTTATCTGCAGCACGGAATGGCCAGTCTTCCGAAACCTGTAAAAGTCTGGTCTTTTGGTCCTGTGTTCAGATACGAAAGACCACAGGCAGGACGCTTTCGCCAGCATACGCAGTTTAATGTTGAGGCTTTGGGCGAGCAGGACCCTGCTCTTGATTTTGAAGTAATGTCCATTGCATATCAGTTGTATGATGAACTGGGATTTAAAAACCTGAGTTTTCAGATAAATTCAATCGGATGTCCTGAATGCAGGCCTGCGTATCTTGAAAAGCTAAAAGAGTACTATAACGAGCATACAGATGAAATCTGCGATGACTGTAAAAAAAGGTTGAAAACCAATCCTCTGAGAGTTCTTGACTGTAAAAAAGCCCAGTGCCAGAATGTTATTGAAAATGCACCTCCCATATCCAAACACCTTTGTGGGGAATGTAAAGAGCATTTCAGTACCTTAAAGTTTTATCTTGACGGAGCAGGCTATAAGTACCAGATAAACCACAGACTCGTGAGAGGTCTTGATTATTATACAAAGACCGTTTTCGAGGTGTGGGCTCAGGGAATAGGAGCCCAGAATGCGGTTTGCGGCGGCGGCAGATATGACGGTCTTTCACAGGCCATTGGTGGCCCTCCTGTTCCGGGAGTGGGTTTTGCTTCAGGAATTGAGCGTATTGTACTTACTCTTCAGGCTCAGCAAGACATTGAGATTAAAGAGCAAAAACCTCTTGTGTATTTTGCAGTACAGTCCGAAGCTGCAAAACCTTTTGTTGTTCAGATTGTATCAAAGCTGCGAAGAAACCATGTGCCCTGTATAGTGGCCTTCGGATCAAGGAGTCTGAAAGCTCAGATGAGAGAGGCAAACAAAAGAGGAGTAAAGTTTACTGTTGTAACCGGAGAAGAAGAGCTGAACAAGCAGAAGGTTCATGTCAAATATATGGAAGAACAAAAGGAGATTGAGCTTTCTTTTGAAGAAATAGTGGATTTTTTTGTGAATAAAAATAATGACGACTGATCAGAAAAAAAATACAACTCAAAATGCAGAGGTCTGGGAAGCTCTGAGAATGGTTTTATGGGCTTTTCTGCTCATTGTTTTAATTGAGATTGTTTTCGGTAGAATCCTGGGCAAAATGAAAATTGTCATAATGGAAATGTTTATTGTTGTTCCTGCTTTTATTCTTGTTCTGGTAAAGAAATATAACATCAGGAAATCGTTCAGACTTAATCCTGTTACACATGGTGTGATTTTATCTGCATTTGTCACAGGCCTGGGATTGTCGGTTATTATAGACGAAGCAGACAGATTGTTACAGATGTTTTTTCCGTACAGCGCGGAAATTTTGAGAAGCCTGACTGAGTTTTTAAAATGCAGATCATTTAATGAGTTCCTCATAGTAGGAATCGGCGTTGCTGTAGTGGCTCCCTTAACCGAAGAATCTTTGTTCAGAGGATTTGTACAACAGAGACTTGAAGTCGCAACTGATGTTACAAGAGGTATTTTGCTTACGTCCCTTGTTTTCGGCATTATCCATTTAAATCCCTGGGCGTTTATTCAGATTATCCTGCTTGGAGTGTTTATGGGTGTTTTCGCCCAAAAAACAAACAGCATAATTCCTTCAGTTATAATTCACAGTATCAATAATTTTCTTGCTTTTATTTTTATTAATGCTAAACCGTCTGATATTGCATGGTATTTATCAGGAAATCATGTATCGCCTCAGGTCCTGGCAGCAGGCGCAGCTTTAACTGTAGCAGGTTTTTTATTATTAAATAAAAACATTTAAAAATTGGGGACGAATCATGAAAAAAAACAAGTATTGCATATCTTTATTTTTAATTCTTTTTTTTGCTGTTGTTTTACCTGCACAGAAAAGCAATAATATTGATCAAATTGTCAAGAAAGCATCGAATCTGCGTGAGAGGGGTATGACAAAGGATGCGGTTAAATTGTTAAGTGATGCTGTAAAGGCGAACCCTGAATCTGACAAACTGTTTTTTGAACTTGGCAAGGCATGGGGACAGGCTGCACAGAAAGCAAGTGAAAAAAGCGATATGATGGCTGCAATGGCGGGAGTTAACAATGGACTTGATGCTCTTGAAAAAGCTGTTCAATTGAACCCTGATAACCTGGAAGCGAGAATTTATTACGGTATTTTTGCAGTAAATGTCCCCGGTTTTTTCGGAAAAGGGCCCAAAGGGATTGAAAATCTTGAATATGCATTAAAAATAATTAAAGATGATCCTGAAACAGAAATTACTGTTCTGCAGTTTCTGGGAAAAGGCTACAGAGACGCAGGTATGTTTGATAAAGCAGTAAAGACATGGGACAGAGCCTTAAAGCTTAACCCTCCTGAGAAAACAGCAGGATATATCCGGGAAAATCTTGATGATGCAAAAAAGAGGCTCAAAGATAGTAAAAAGAGCGATAAAACCAAAAGTATAAAAACAGATAGTAATGCTGATTTTAAAAGTTTGTATAAATCAGCAGAGCAAAGTCTGAATAAGGGAGATTTAAAATCAGCGGAAAGATTTGCACAGGCAGCTCTTAAAATTAACAGTAATTCTGCTGATCTTCACCTTCTTCTCGGTAAAATATACCAGTATGATGCTGAAAAAGGATACGACCAAAGAGTGTATGAGGATACAAATACACGATCTGACCTTGCATTCAAATGTGCGAGACATTTTGAAAAAGCATATAATTTAAAGCCTGATGATCCTGAAATTGCACTCTATTTCGCAACATCAGCAGTTATGATGCCCTTTTTTGTCAATAAAATTGACAAGGGTATAAGTGTTCTTGAGCAGCTTAGAAAAAGAGATGACCTTGATAAATCAACCAGAACTCAAGTTTTTTATACTCTGGGTTTTGCATATCGTAAAAAGGGAAATGCAATGTGGATGAAACTTATAAAAGATTTCCCCGATGCAGAAGAAGCAAACCAGGTTTACAAAGAGTTCGGTTTAAGAGAGCAGGTTCATAATATAAGTAAAAAAGCAAAACATAAGGTTACAATTTCGTTTCACCTGGGCCTGCAGGACGAGCTACCTCCCCAGACTGCTGTGTGGGTTGAAGATGAAAACGGCAAATTTGTAAAAACAGTATATGTGTCAGGTTTTTCCGGATATGCAAAGGAAAAACAGGTAAATCTTCCCATATGGGCTGTAGATTCAAAATTTGAGACCTGCGGTACAACAGGTGCGAGTATTGACTGGGGCAGACATGTGTTTGAGTGGGATCTGACTGACAAAACAGGATCAAAAGTGAAGCCCGGAAAATATATAATAAAAGTAGAATCTTCATGGTGGCCAAGCATGAGATACGGAAGAGCGGAGACCGAAGTAACAGTCGGCAAAAAACCGTACAAATCAACAACAGAAAACAAGCCGTTTATTCCGTGGCTTTTGGTAGAATATAAGTAAAGGAGTAAGTATGAACATAGTTGTATGTATTAAGCAGGTTCCGGATACTACGGATGTAAAAATTGATCCAAAGACCAATACTTTGATAAGAGAAGGAGTCCAGAGTATTCTCAATCCATTTGATACATATGCAGTGGAAGAGGCTCTGAGAATAAAAGAAAAACTCGGCGGTAAGGTTACGGCTGTTACAATGGGACCTCCTCAGGCAGAGGCGGTTTTAAGAGAAGCTGTTTCCATGGGAGTGGATGATGTTGTGCTTATAAGTGATCCAGCTTTTGCAGGAGCCGATACTCTGGCCACATCTTACACGCTTGCAATGGCAGTAAAGAAACTTGGTGATACGGATCTTTTAATATGCGGAAAGCAGGCAATTGACGGTGATACTGCACAGGTAGGCCCCGGTATTGCTGTGCACCTTGATCTTCCGCAGATTGTATTTGTAAAGAAGATAAGGGAAATTTCAGAAGATAAAATTGTAGCTGAAAGAATGACAGAACAAGGTATTGAAGTTGTGGAATCCAGCCTTCCGTGTGTTATAACAGTTGTAAAAGATATTAATGAACCGAGGCTGCCTTCTTTACGAGGTAAGATGCTTGCCAAAAAGAAGGAGATACCTGTGTGGAAAGCAGATGATCTTGATGTGGAAAAAGACAAGCTGGGGCTTCAGGGATCACCTACAATGGTAAACCAGATTTTTGCACCTGAGAAGAAAAAGGGCGGCAAAATTTTTGAGGGTGAACCTTCGGAAGTTGTAGATCAGTTTATTGAAATGGCAAAGGAATTTAAACTTATTCAGTAAATATTGATGAGATTTATTATTAGAGGAGTTGCAAGTGTCAGCAATAAAAGTGATTGATGAAAAATGTATAGGGTGCGGTGCGTGCGTAAAAGTGTGCCCTTACGGTGCAATTACCATGAAAGAGAAACTTGCGGTAATTGATATAACAAAATGTACTTTATGCGGAGCATGCGTTGAAGTATGTCCTGTGGATGCAATAGAAATAACAGTAAAACGTACTGCTGTTGAGGGGATGGAAGATTACAATGGTGTATGGGTTTTTGCAGAACAGCGTGAAGGTAAAATTCAGTCTGTAGTGTATGAATTAATCGGAGCAGGACAGAGACTTGCAAAGGTGCGTAAATCAAGCCTCAGTGCTGTACTTTTCGGAAAAGAAATCAGCGATGATGTACTTCTTGATTTATTCCAAAGAGGAGCGGACAGAGTATTTATTGCAGATGATGAGACTTTGGAACAGTTCAATGATGAAGTATATTCAAAACTTCTTGTAAAACTTATTAAAGAATATAAACCGGAGATAGTGCTTGCAGGAGCAACTGCTCTGGGACGTTCTCTTATTCCCAGAGTTGCAGTAGAGCTTAAAACCGGTCTTACTGCTGACTGTACAGGACTTGAAATTGATGAACAGACCGGTCATCTTCTTCAGACAAGGCCTGCATTCGGCGGAAATATAATGGCAACAATTTTATGTGAACACACAAGACCGCAAATGGCAACAGTGAGACATAAGGTTATGCCCGAGGCTGAGCCTGACAAATCAAGAGGAATGGGTGAAGTTGTAAAAGTAAGCGTTGATGACACGGACAAAAGGACAAGAACAAAGGTTCTTGAGGTGATAAAAGAGTTAGAAGATACTGTTAATATTGCTGAGGCGGATGTAATTGTATCCGGCGGAAGAGGTCTGAAAAGTCCTGAAAATTTTGAGATGTTAAAAGATCTTGCAAAAGTACTTAACGGTGCAGTGGGAGCTTCCCGCGCTGCTGTTGATGCAGGATGGATAAGCTATTCTCATCAGGTGGGGCAGACTGGTAAAACAGTAAAACCAAAGGTCTATATTGCAGTGGGAATTTCCGGCGCTATTCAGCATCTTGTAGGCATGTCATCATCAGACGTTATAATTGCAGTTAACAAAAATCCGGATGCCCCTATATTTGAGGTCGCTGATTACGGGCTTGTAGGAGATCTTTTTGAGATAGTACCGGAACTGACAAAGAGATTTAAGGAGATTTTGTAATTTAACAGATCGGAAACTGAATAAAAAGAGAAAAGGGCGGGATGTATCCTGCCCTTTTTGATTAAGCGATAGAATTCATTAAGGATGTAGATTTTCAGATGGCGGTGATAGAGGCAGGAGGCATTCCGCCTCTATATTTTTCTTTGCGTTCGCTGCTATCGTTGAGAGAAAAAATAAGATTTCTCTTCCGCTGGCGCGGAATCGAAATGACAGGTTGTTCGTTTGTCATGCACTCCCGATTCTGATTGTTATAGTTTTTTATCCACGAATTAATCCATGAATCCGTCAAAAGCCGGACACGTCCGTCAAAAGCCGGACACGTCCGTCAAAAGCCGGACACGTCCGTCAAAAGCCGGACACGTCCGTCGAAAGCCGGACACGTCCGTCGAAAGCCGGACACGTCTGTCAAAAGCCAGACTTCGTTACACGAATTAAAAAAATAGAATATCAGAGATTTTCAAATACCGGAAAGGTTTCCCTGCCATATACCTTTATTCCCCATACCTTTTTGTGTTTTATCCTTTTTACTTGAACCTTTATCCTTGTCTTTTCGTCGCGGGCGTTATGAGAGAACAGCATGGCGGGACATCTGTCATATTCCTCCTATACGTTTTTTTATTTTTTCTTGATAATCCGGAGAATATGTACTATATTATGACCATAAAAAAGCCCATAATGGAGGTCATAAATGAAGCAAATTTTTGCAGATTATTCAGCAAGTATTTCAGAATTAAAGAAGAATCCAAGTGCACTGATTGCAAATTCTCACGGTTCTGTAATAGCAGTATTGAATCACAATACACCAACAGCTTATCTTGTACCAGCGGAAACATTTGAAAATATAATTGAACTTCTTGAAGATGTTGAGCTAAGGGATATTGTAAATAAACGCTTAAAAGATATTGACACCGCTGTTGAGGTTGACATTGAAACCTTATAAATTAAAATTTTTACCAGCAGCATTAAAGGAATGGAATAAACTTGGTTCAACCATAAGGCTGCAATTTAAGAAAAAATTGAAAGAACGATTGAAGCAACCTAAAATAGCTTCAGCAAAATTAATAGGTTTTCAGGATGTTTATAAAATAAAATTACGATCCTCAGTATATCGGCTTGCTTATCAGGTAAGAGAACAGGAATTAACAATTATAGTAATAGCTGTAGGGAAACGGGAAAAAGATAAAGTTTATTTAAGAGCAAAAAAACGTTTATAAAGTGTTGGTAATAAATTAATGTAAAAGAAATAAAAATAATCGTGGATAGTAAAAAAGCGTAGATATTTTTTCTCTTTTTCTTAAACACCGGAAGCAACACATTCGCGTGCATAAACATGTCAACTTTTTCCGTACGGGACAATCGTTAATTCTAATTAAAATAATAACAGGCTTTATCAGATTTACGGTTAATAAAAAGTGCAACCTGCAGCGGGTTAAGTTTAGTGCCAGGATAGAAAGCACTTGACATTATCTGCATAAATAGCTAATTTTATGCATATGGAGGTGATGTTATGAGAACCACATTAGATTTACCGGAGAAATTACTGGCCGAGGCAATGAAAGCAACTAATATCAACACAAAAACAAAGGTAATTATAACTGCTTTGGAAGATTTAATCAGAAAAACTCAGATTTCCGATTTAAAACAATATAAAGGCAGGGTGGATCTTGATATTGATATGAATCAGATACGGAGAAGACAATGACCGTTTTAGTGGACAGCTCTGTTTGGATTGATTATTTCAGAAGCGGTGAAAAATCAGACAAATTGGATTATTTTATTGATGAAAATATATTGGTTATAAATGATTTGATCCTTGCCGAATTAATTCCCTTTTTAAAAATAAAAAACCAATATAAAATAGTCTCGTTGCTTAATGCGGTCAATAAACTTGTTTTAAATATTAATTGGGATCAAATTATTGATTATCAGTATAAATGTTTAAAAAACGGGATAAGTGGTATTGGAATTCCGGATTTAATAATCGCTCAAAATGCTGTTCAAAATAATTGTGCGGTTTACTCTCTTGATAATCATTTCAGATTAATGGAAAATGTGATTAATCTTAAATTAATGTCCCGATTCTTCCTATTATAATCTTTTCTTATAGAAAATCGGGACTTATCCCGATTCTGATTATTATCCCGATTCTTCCTATTATAATCTTTTCTTATAGAAAATCGGGACTTATCCCGATTCTTATTATTATCCCGATTCTGATTATTATAGTTTTTCTGATAGAAAATCGGGACTTATCCCGATTCTGATTATTATCCCGATTCTTATTATTATAGTTTTTCTGATAGAAAATCGGGATTCAATTAAACGTAACTTTCAAAAATCCTATTCTATATTCCATATACCTTTATACCTATACAGTTTTTGTAAAATGAATATCAAGTGAAGATTTAAGAAGTTTGACGGATAAAAAATCTGAAATCAAAAATCGGTGTTCGGAGTTCGATATTCTCTATTGCTTTTTGAATTATGATTTTCAGTTGTCGGTAAAACACATAACACATCCGCCGTATCCCTCTATACCTTATTCCTTTTTTTTACTTGAACCTTTATCCTTATCTTTTTGTTGCGGGCGTTGCGAGAGAACACCAGGGCGGAGATTTTCAGATGCCGGAGTTTGTTATTTGCAAGGATTTTAAGATAAGGCAATGGCCGGAAAAACCAAAGTGTGTAAAGAATGTTATTTTCGCTATTATTTTGATTTACTGGAAGCGTGAAAAATAGGTGGATTCGTTCTGGATTTCTGCATATATTTATAAGTGCAGAAAAATAGAACGAGGCTAATCATGCAACATATAATCAAAATTTTTAAAAAGAACTACGGATACGCCTACATGAAAGATTTGAAGGCGCATGGAGTTCATACGGATATTATCCGGAAATTGTTAGCCGAGGGAAAAATTGAGAAAATAAAGCCGGGACTGTACCGATTGGCTGATTCCCCAATAATAGCCTACCAGAGTTTCGTGGATGTTTGTCTGGCGATTCCCAAAGCAGTTATCTGCCTTCACACTCGGCATTGTCCTATCACGAGATGACTACAACTGTCCCGCCGGTAGTCATGGTGGCTTTGCCCAGAGAGGCTAAAGCGCCTCGACTGCAATATCCTCCGGTAAAGGTGTTTTTCTTTTCCAGTTCTAATTATGAGGCGGGTGTTGAAACGATTCATACGGAAACCGGTGATTTTCGGAGTTATGTTGCAGAAAAAACCATTGTTGATTGTTTTCGATACCGCAATCGCTTAGGAGAAGATGTGGCTGTGGAAGGTTTGAAAAATTATCTTAAAAGAAAAGATGCAGATTTAAACCTGCTTTTTTTCTATGCCAGAAAAGGACGGATGTATCGTGTTATTAAGCCCTATGTTGAGGCGCTGATGGCATGAGTACAGGTAGAGAGATAAAAGACATGGCTTCTTCTGTCCGGGCACGCTTATTGAACATTGCGAGACAGCATAACATTGATTTCAATCGTATACTTCTGATTTATTTCCAGCAATGCTTTCTGGAACGATTGGTCAATTCAAGGTATAAAGAACAATTTATTTTAAAAGGAGGCTTGCTTTTTTAGGGGTAGAGTCCCTGATTGCACGCCCGACTAAAGATGTTGATTTTCTTGGTAAGGGTATTTTGAATCAACCGGATAAAATAGAAGCAGTAATACGGGAAATCCTTGCCATCAAATTGCCTGACGGTGTAACATTTTTTCCGCAGAGTATTCATTCGGAAATAATTGCAGAAAGAAAATCCTATTCCGGTGTACGTGTTTTCATACCAGCAGAGATAAGCAAGGCAACGAAGAATGTGCAAATTGATGTGGGCTTTGGGGATGCGGTCATTCCCAGACCTGTGGAGTTTGACTATCCGGCTTTACTGAGAGACAAAGGGATAAAAATTTACGCCTATTCATGGAATTCTGTTATAGCCGAAAAAATGGAAGCCATTGTCAGCTTCAGTAATCTCAGCAGCCGGATGAAAGATTATTATGACATCTATTATTTACAAAATCGTTTTAATTTTAATGGTTCCGAATTGAGCAAGGCGATTGTTGAAACATTTAAACGAAGGAGTACTGATATTTCCGGTTCAGATTATATTTTTTCACAAGAGTTTGCAAGAAGCGAGGACAAGCAGAAGCAGTGGCGTGCTTTTCTCCGCAAAAATAATCTGAATGAACCGGATAATTTTGTTCAGGCCATCTACCATATAGAGAAGTTTCTATCGCCGGTGGTTTCAGCCATTCTCCGGCAGGATCACTTTAATCGGATGTGGAATTTTGAAAACAAACAATGGTTGTAAAGTGAACAGAGATATTTATGCAAAATTGTATAAAAGGGCATCCATTGGCAAAGATTGAAATCAGGAAAACCGAACTTGTATGGAGGATTAAATAATCCTGCCCCTGGACTTTCCCGATTCTTACAATTATAGTTTTTCTGGTAGAGAATCGGGATTAAGATATAGCTGAGTGTTTGTTTGATATTTGAAAGTAGGATTAAGGCGACAGTGTTTTCTTTTTCTATAAAAATCCCGATTCTGATTATTATATTCCTTTCTTAAAGAAAATCGGGACGGTAAAACACATCCGCCATATCCCTCTATACCTATACCGTCCTTTGTTTTTTCCTTTATCATTGCTATATAAAAACATGTTAACTTTTTTCAGGAAGGGGAAAAACTCTTCACTTTTTTCCCCTTGACTTTTTAATATAAATTTAATAAAATAGACCTGTACTTCTCATAAATATTATAAGTATTACTTATTTTTTTTCTGCGAGAAGTGTTTCCAAAAGGGGAGAGGCAGACGGGTTATTTAATTTAAATACAGGCTTTGCCTTGAGAAAACGAACTTTTAATTCCAATTTAATATTTTCAAGCTGTTTTGCAGAGGGGGAGAAGTGTGGGTTGGGTGAATTCAGTCGCTTGGTTTGACATGGGAGGATTATTAAAGACTAAATTAGTAATAATTTTTTTGTAAGAAAATATTTTTGGATTTGTGTGGGGGGGGTAATAATATATTAGCCATAATCAGAAGAAAAATCAGCATGCAATAATTAGTAAAAAAGGAGTCTATTATGAAGCGCTACATTTCTATTTTATTAATTATTACTTATTCATTATTTGTGTTTAATCCTTCTTATATTTTTGCACAGCAAAATTCTATGAAAGTTGTTAAAGTAAGGGATGATAAATTTGTCGCTAACATGGGATCTATTCATGGAATCACTCTAAATTCTTATTATACAATTATTCAAAACAATAAAAACATTGGAAGAGCTAAAGTTATTGCTTTACGTGAAAAAATATGTGCTCTTATAATTACAAGCTTAAATTCTGGAGAGATGGTAAAACCAGGTGATTATTTAATACTTGATAGTGAAAGTTATTTTGATTCGGACGGTCTTTTAAACGACCTCAATTCAAAAGGATTTTCAAAAGATCAATTAATTTCTTCTAAAAAAAACTATTTTTTCGAAGGACAGAAGGCTGCAGAAAGTGAATATAATGGTGGTGGAGCGATGATAGGTGGTTTAGTTTGTGGTACTCTATTAGGATTAATTGGGTGGGGATTAGGTTACGCAATAATGTCATCTTCAGATATAGATGTTCCTCCTCGCCATCTTTCAAGTTTAAATAATCAACAGCAGTTTGAATTTATTTCAGGATATAAACAAAAAGCAAAGAGCAAGAGAAATGGTAATTTTCATGCAGGTGCTGCAATAGGTACTCTAATTGCTGTTGTTATTGTTTTATCTTACTCTAATTAAAAATAGTCTTTATAAAATGTTGCATGCTAATAAGAAGTAAAAATCATAATAAAGATATTTTAAAATGGAACTTACTATCAAATTAATTTATTTGTTCAGCATTAAGAAGCAAAATGGTTGCAACTATAAAGAGATTAATTTAAAATAATTGATTGTTATTATTATAAAAAATTTGTTTTTTTATAACATATTGTAAATTTTGAAATAACCTGAGCTAACCAGTGTATGCAGCGGACGCAAGGGCTCTGGCGTGAATCGAATGTTGGGAGCATTCTCCAAAGTTTTAATTAAAACCGAAAGTTTTGTGCTATTAATCCTTCCACTGCTGATACGGATAACTTTTGCTCAATAAGGAGATAATTATGGCCTATCGAAATAAAATATATGTGTCAATGGATGCTGATAATGATTTGCATTATTATCGACTTATGCAGGCGTGGAAGCAAAACGATAATACACCATTTAATTTTTATGATGCTCACGATTTAAATAATATTTATGACAAAAGTGAAGCTTCCATAAAAGCTGGACTTAAAGAACGATTTAGAAATTCTAAAGTTTTCGTCTTATTAGTTGGTGAACACACCAGATACCTTTATAAGTTCGTTCGGTGGGAAATTGAACAAGCATTAAAAAGGGAGCTTCCATGTATAGTTGTAAATCTAAATGGTTATAGACAACAAGACAACGATCGATGTCCCCCTATAATATGAGATAAGCTTGCCATTCATATTAGTTTCAACGCAAGAATTATGCAGTATGCATTAGAAAATTGGCCTCAGTTGCATGAGCAAAAGAAAAGAGAAGGAATAGATGAGGCTTATCATTACAAGCAAAATGTTTACAAAGGACTTGGGTTGTGATGAAAGCTATTAGTCAAATCCCCACGCTTGCTAAGTTTTATTTAAACCCACGATACTGGAAAGTGTCTTGGTTCAGCGTAAATTTGAATAATCGGTCATTTTAATTAATTTGTTTTTTAAGCAGCATTTAACGTTCTTTGACTTTTTCGTTTTTGTCTGGCATTTTCATGCGTATTCCGGTGAAAGTTGCCACCCATTCCGGCTGAAAGTTGCCACTTCAGATTTTGAACATTTCACTACAATATAACATAGTTAGTGGCAGTTTTCAACCGGAATAATTTTTTATTTTCTTTCT
>Ga0190359_1001356_pt1 | contig 15490 bp, 16 predicted proteins | sample 48721823_MG_FD_161269 | JGI IMG/M metagenome (GOLD analysis project Ga0190359, IMG submission 161269) | Hydrothermal vent microbial mat bacterial communities from Southern Trench, Guaymas Basin, Mexico - 4872-18-2-3_MG | ecosystem: Environmental > Aquatic > Marine > Hydrothermal vents >... | reverse complement strand
CTGACTTTCTCATTATCCTTTTTCGGAGAAGAGCCTTCCTGCCTCTTTCAAGGATTAATAGAACAGCGACCTGATAGAGATGGCCAGCCGCTTGGCTTCATTCCTCTGCCCCATTTTCCTTATTAGATGTGTCCGAAAACAATTGACTGTATCTCTTTGGTAACTTTTACTTGACAAATTACCAGTGAATGGTATAAATATTTAGGATGTTATGGGACGTAAAATTTACAAGCAGGGCTGAAAAGCAAGCCAGAAATCTTCCGCCTTACGTTCGGGAAATACTTTTTGCCCTGGTTTTGGAAATTATAGAGCTTGGTCCCATGAGAACTCTCTGGCCTAACTATAGCAAAATAAAAGGTAAGAAAGATTGCTACCATTGCCATCTGAAAAAAGGGAAGCCAACCTATGTTGCAATTTGGAAGATCATACATAAAAAGAATAAGTTTGTGGAGGTGAGATATGTTGGAACTCATGAAAAGGCAGACTACGGACAACTTTGTTGATATTTTTTTGCGAGGGGTACCTTCCGAAAAGGCCGAGATGGTGAAGGAAGCCATTGAAAAGATCCTTAAACTAGCAGGAATGCCTCTCAAAACCATGGAAGAATACGATGACAGGCTCTATTCCATTGAAGAGGTTTTCCCCAATTTCCATATAGGCCATGCATTGCGCGGTCTTCGTTCCCGTGAAGGATTGACGCAGAAACAGCTTGCGGAGATGATCGGAGCCAAGCCAAGCCATATCTCTGAAATGGAGAACGGAAAGCGTCCCATTGGTAAGGAAATGGCAAAGCGTTTGGCAAGGGCTTTACGAACGGAATACAAGGTTTTATTATGAATGTGTTTATTTGGGGTAGGGCCAAGCTATGGTATTGATATATCTGGAAAAATATTTCAAAAATAGGTGCGAGTCTTAAGCCGCCGTCTTTAACGTCAAGATCCCCACCATAAGGAGCTAATAGCTCTCGCCATGGACCGATTAGTACCTGCTTGATCGACCCTTTCGTGGTTAAAAATGGCGCTTTAAGGGACCATATCAAGCCTGTGGGGAGATGGGGACGTGAGTGCAGAACGTGCTTAATCAGAGAGGCGATGCCCCCATTTTTCTTAATTGAAGTTAGGAGATAGTGAGCACCAAAAAGGTGACAGATGGCATCGAGACAAAAGGGGCAATTTCATTGGTTCTGAGATTTATCGCACTTGTTTGATTTAGTATATGCTTATGGCCTAAGTATGAATCCCATAGTGTTGAAATGTTCGTCAAAGCCAAAGGCTTCTTTAACACCTGCATGGCTGGCTATTACGAAACTGGTACAATCAACAAAAGAGAACACTTGATCAGTAAAACTTTCGAAAATGTCCCATGCCTCTTGGTGCATGGCGGGGGTAACCCATTCTACATGAAGCTTTCCTATTTTGATAGCCTCTTGGACTAAAGAATGAAACTTGATGGCCTTCGCATGGCCGTCGTCGTATCGAATACGGGTGTAGGTTTCAGCCAAGACATAGTTGGAAGTAATCAAGGGGACATTTTTCCCAGAGATTTCCCTATAGTACAAGGCAGCGTGTTCGTGGAATTGATCCCTGACGACTGCCATTGCTATCCAACCGCCCGTATCTACAAAGACAGGAACCATCATTACACCTGCTTTCCATATAAATACCTGTCATGGTGAATAGAGGCATCGGTAGGACCATCTGGCTTATCACACAGTCCGATGAGTTGCCAAATAGGGTCCTCTTCTGGCATCTTGCCCTTCTGCATGGCAACATATTTTTTAACAGCCCTTCGAATATGCTCGGATTCAGAAATCTTGGTTGCGAGAGCCAGACGCTTAAGTGCCCGATCACTCTCTCCATCAAGATAGATCTGTTTTCTTTTAAGATTAGCCATTCATCGCCTCCTTTTTGTGGAATATGATGTATACATTATCATATTTGCATAAGGTTGTCAATGCCATAAAGCACAGTTTTGACTTTGCCTGGATGTATCTTGGGGACATCCTATATTTCTCGCGTTGACTTGTTTTTCCCCTTTTCCTTTTAAGGTTTCAGAGGCGATCTGACCCATTGGAGACACAAAACTCTATCGGTCTTAGCAGTCATAAACAATGCTGCACTTTTCTATCACTCTGATGCTAACCTAATAAGATGCGCCATGGGCTGCTGCTCGCCGTTGGGAGATAAGGCCAGGCTGGCGGACATTAATCCATGACCAATGTAATGCGGGGACGTAGTCAACTATTAGACTTATCAGGGATCGGGCACGGATTTATTATGATCTTTTTGCGATTAGCAAGGGTCTTCCGATAGTCCCGAGAATACATTTTTCTTACAATCGGAAGGCCCAAGTTAGACCAAGATCCATGTTATAATGCCTGGCTATGTAATCCATGTCGTGGCCTTGAGAGAGCAGATTATCGATATTACCAAAATTGGTATTTCCGATAATTTCTGATACACGATTTTGGCTCAACCCCACTGTTTCTGAGATCTTTTCTTGGGTCCAGCCCCTCCATAGGCGGGTAAACCCACCAAAAAGAAAGCGGGCAAGCCCTCCAATCCGCCACAAAGACGGCGGACAAGAAAGACGGCGGGCAGGCAAGGCGACTCAAACGAAGGATAACGATGTTCCGGATCGCCTTCTGCCGGGCATGGATATCCGAGATCCAGGTGTTGACGGGGCGCTGTGTTACTTCTAACTGCTCTGATAGAGAAAAAACAGGTTCGCATATTAAATATTAAATATTGCCAGAAAGCGGCCAGTTGAAAAATAGACGGGGTTGATAATCAAATAAATATTTTTCAGCCCCTGTTCAAAAACAGGACTTACTCCATCCTTGTCATCTTTTCGAGAATTTATTAGTGCCTGCCACCAAAATTAAAGATAGTCCTCATTTAAAATAAAGCCCGTTCAATAATTCAAATCTATAACAGCATGTTTACAGTCAAGATTTTCCTTCCATCCTTTTGACCTCATTTTTCATTTTTTCCAGAGATAAGGTCTTTCCAGCTTCAAATTCTGCTCTGACTTTTTCAATGAGTTCTATAAAGTCAGGATGGCAGCTCAAGGCCAATGATTCTTTGTCTACATTCCTAAGAGGGAGCATTGCTGCTATTGGCTGTTTATTTGAAGTAAACACAAGGACATCTTCGCCTAATTCTTTGGTATACTCAACCAGGGGTTTCAAAGATTCTTTTTCGGTCTCAATAGTTCTCATAGCATCAACGAGACATATTATACAGAGGAAAAGAAATGGGTGATTTTCTCTGAAAAAGGTTCAGATTGGAGTAAAAATAGTGATTGACAAAATGATACGATAGCTTATCATAAGAATTATCATGAAAATATTTTATAAGCTGCCTTTCAAAAAATTCGTGAAGAAGCAAATAAGGCCTTTCCAACTCATAATCGAAGATGAAGTAGAGAAAATAGCAATCAATCCTGATATAGGGAAATTGAAAAAAGATGATCTAGCAGGATTTCGAGTTCAAAAATTTTCTTATAGAAGCCAGAAATTTTTAATTGCCTATCATCTCCGAGAGAATGAAATAGTGTTTTTTAAAATAGGTCCCCACGAGAATTTTTATCATGAACTTAAGAAATATTTAAGGGAGGTTGAATAATAATGATTACTGCTGAGAAAGTTTATAACGAAATTTTAGATATGCCTTTAAAAGAAAGAGAGAGGTTATTTGCGGTTATAGCAAGGCGAGGATTTGAGAAAGATTTATATAGCCATGATGAAGTCTTTGACGAGATCAGGCAGACGCCATTCACTGTTAAAGAAGCTGCGGAGTATCTTGAGATAGCCGAGATTACATTGAGGAGATGGATTAAATCAGGAAAAATAAAATATAAAAGGGTGGTGAGGAACATTCTATTTGACCCAGATGAGCTTAAAACTTTTAAAAAGAATAAGATTTAAGCTCAATATTATAAGGTATCCGTAAAATTTCTATCCTGAAATAGTACGATCAAATTTCAGTTGTTGCACCTTAACGATATATTTAGATGCCCAAGTCTTTTTTCGCGGACTCCAATTGCTCCTGAGCGAATTCCCATCGTGCTATCAATTCTTTTCCCTTTTCTCTGACTTCACTATATTCATTTAAAAATGAAGAACTCTTATTCTTATCTGCAAAAACCGCTGGGTCTGAAAGAATTGACTCCAGTTCTTTTTGCCTTTTTTCCAAATCAGAAATCCTTTCTTCTAATACGAGTAGTTTCTCCTGAATGGGTTTAAGGGTTTCCCTGATCAACTGGCGTTTTTCTGCCGCTTCTTTTTTCTTCGCCCTTCGAGATTTTCTTTCTGTATTAGGCGCTATTTGACTTTGTTTCTTATCTGATTCTTCGGATGAAGTCTTGGCAATTCTCTCCAGATGATCATAATATTCATTGAGATTGCCAGGGTATTCTTCAATTTGGTCACCTTGTATATCCCAAATCTTTGTTGCCAATCTATTTACAAATGACTGGTTATGGGAAACAAATATTAATGTGCCTTTGTAATCAGTTAGGGAATCTATTAAAATTTCTGATGATATAAGATCAAGGTGATTTGTTGGTTCATCCATCAACATAAGATTTCCAGGTTTTACGAGCAATTTCGCAAGCGATACCCTTGCCTTCTCTCCACCTGAAAGGACGCCTATTGACTTGTCTACATCATCGCCTGAAAAGAGAAAGGCGCCGCACACAGTCCTTGCAAACCCTATTGTTTCATTCGGGGCAGCCAGGCTCACTTCCTCAACTATTGTCTTTCTGGGGTCGAGCATATCGGTGTGATGCTGGGCAAAGTAAGCCATGGTTACCTTGTGGCCCAGTGTTATCTCACCATGGTCAGGTGTAATTTCCCCCGCTATCATCCTGAGCAAGGTTGTCTTGCCAGCGCCATTTGGCCCTATAATAGCGATCCTTTCACCCCTTAATACAGTGAGATTGATGTTAGTATATACAACTTTTTTATCAAAACCCTTTGAAACACCTTTGATTGCTACCACCTCTCTGCCACTCCTAAGAATAGCAGGAAAAGAGAAATGGATGGTCTTTTGAGGGTGGTAGGATTTAACGAGCTCCATTTTTTTTATTAATTTGATTTTACTTTGCGCTTGTCTGGCCTTTGTGGCCTTATACCGAAATCTTTCAATAAACCTCTCGGCATCTTTTATTTTCTGTTCCTGGTTTCTGACCTGGCGCAGGCGAATTAATTTTTCATCTTCTCTGGCCTTTAGATAAAAGTCATAATTCCCGCTGTAGGTTTTCAATCCCTCTGGTTCAAAACTTATGATGCGATTTATTTGCCTATTTAAAAAATCCCTGTCATGAGATACAAGAATTATAGCGCCTTTATATGTTTGAAGGAATTGGTCCAACCAGTGCACAGATGGGATATCAAGATGATTGGTCGGTTCATCAAGCAAGAGGAGATCTGGGGACTGATAAAGAAGACTCCCTAATACTGTTCTCATTTTCCATCCTTCGCTCAGGGAGGAAGCTGGAATATCAAAATCCTCGGATCGAAAACCTAAACCTGCAAGGATTTTTTCGGCCTCATGGGAGGGGAATTGCCTGTCCAGATAACTTATCTCCTGGTGGAGCTCCGCAAGCTCCTTTGCCAGTTTTAGTTGGCTGTCTTTGTTCTGGATATTTTTCAGTGACTCTTCTACCCGCATCATCTCATCTCTAAGCCTAACCCTCCCTGGTATGGAATCCAGAATAGATTGGAGAACCTTGCCGGATAATGCAGTATGGACATCCTGGGGAAGGTATCCTATCCTTATCCCTTTCCTTTTCTTAATCTCTCCAGTGTCAGGTGAAATCTCGCCACCTATCAGCCTCAACAATGTTGTTTTACCTGAACCATTTGGGCCTACAAGGCCAATCCTGTCTCCAGGCTCGACCTGAAAACCTATTTGATGAAAAAGATTCTTTCCTGAAAAGGTAATGGAAAGGTTAGAGATAATTACAAGGCTCATGATAGATATACGACGGCCTCGGGTTTGTTGAGTTTATTGTGTTTGTTGGGTTAATAACAAATGACAATATTCTTACTTCCGCCAGTATGCAGGGGCAACCATAATAATAACGGTGTATATCTCAAGGCGTCCAAGAATCATGCAGAAGATCAGAACCCATTTTCCCAGATCAGGGACAGACAGATAATTGTTTACCGGTCCAACCAGACCAAATCCTGGCCCGACATTGCCTATCGTGGCAGCTACTGAGGCGAATGATGTCGGAATATCCAGCCCGATTAAGCACATAATTATTACAGCCACAATAAAAAGACCAAGATAAAGGATAAAAAATCCCCAAATGCTGTTCAATACCTCTGCTGGCACCGGCTTGCCACCGAGCTTTATGGATCTTACGGCATGGGGATGAATAAGTCTAAAAATCTCCTGGTAGCCATGTTTAGCAAGCAATATAATCCTCATAATCTTTATTCCCCCGCCAGTAGACCCTGCCATTGCCCCAATAAACATGCATAATACGATAATAATTTGCGATAGAGCTGGCCACGTTGCATAATTTGCCGTTACAAAACCAGTTGTTGTGATTATGGATGTAACCTGAAAGGCAGCGAGCCTTAATGCATGACTTATGGAATAGTAAATACTCCCATAGATATTAAAGGTTACCAAAAGTATCAGAATAGCAAGGATAAGAAGAAAGACACGACACTCTGGATCCCTGCCAAACACCTTAAAATCTCCCTTTAAAAATTTAAAGTGGAGGGAAAAATTTATTCCAGCGATGATCATAAAAAAGGTAATAACACCATCAAAATAGGCGCTGTTATATTGAGCAATGCTCCCATTCTGGGTGCTAAATCCTCCGGTTGGCATGGTACAAAAGGCGTGACATATAGAATCAAAAAGAGGCATTCCGCCTATAAATAAAAGGCCTATCTCAAGCAGGGTGATAAATAGATACACCTTCCATAGGGTTTTAGCCGTCTCCGAGATGCGAGGTTGTAATTTATCCACTACCGGGCTTGGGACCTCAGCTTTATAAAGTTGCATCCCTCCCACTCCTAAAAAAGGGAGAATAGCAATAGAGAGCACAATAATTCCCATCCCTCCCATCCACTGGGTTTGGCTCCTCCAGAATAATATTCCCTCAGGAAGAGATTCAATGTTGGCAAGAATAGAGGCCCCAGTAGTGGTAAAACCGGATATGGATTCAAAATAGGCATTTGTGAGAGTGCCAATTGAGCCGGAAAATAAAAAAGGCAAAGAGCCAAAAAAACCGGCAGTTAACCAACCAAAGGTAACAATTGCCATACCCTCTCTTTGGCTTAGAGAGAGATAATTAATTTTCCCGATAAGAAAAAAAAGGGTGATGCCAGCGCCTGATGTGATAATAAAGGAATAGAGTAAAGGAAAGAAGCTTCCATCGGAATAGATGATGGAGATGGTGAGGGGCGCAAGCATAGAAAGACCGAGGAAAAAATTAAGGATTCCGATCAGTCGGAAGATCTGACGAAAACGCATTAAAAGTATTCCAGTTTAACGGTAAATAATTTTTGAATCTTTTGTATAGCCCCTTTAAGGGCGAATATTATTAAATGATCATGGGGTTTGATCATATTGTGCCCTCGAGGTATGATAACCTCTTTTCCTCTCACAATTGCGCCAATAATGGCCTCTTTGGGGAATTTTATCCTGGATAGAGGGATATTGACAATATCAGAAGTCTCTAATGCCTCGAGTTCTATGGCTTCCGCACCTTCTCCTTTGAGTGGCGCCACACATATCACCTTTCCTTTCCTGATAAACTGGAGGATTGCTCTAATTGCAGAAAGCCGCGGGCTTACAACTGTGTCAATTCCAATTGCAGAGATAAGGGGAATATAACTGAGGTTTCCTATCCTGGTTACCGTCTTTTTTGCACCGAGAGCCTTACCCAGCAAAGAAATGAGAACATTGTTTTCATCATCGCCAGTGATTACAACCATAATATCCACATCAGCTATATTCTCCTCCAAAAGGAACTCTCGGTCTGTGCCATCGCCATTTAAAACAACTACCCTTTTAAGCTTTTCCGCCAGCTCGAGACATCTCTGTCCATCTTTCTCGATTATCTTAGTGTTAATAGTCGTAGCATCAAGTGATGTTGCCAGGGCAAGGCCAGTTTCACCGCCACCAATAATGATTATCCGCCCCAATCCTTCTTCTCTAACATTCATTAGACGGAAGATATTTGCGATGTTTTCCTTGTGGATAACACAATATATCAAATCATTTGGTTGGATTGTATCACATCCGCCTGGTATGATAACCTTTTCTCCCCTTACAATAACACCAACAAGGAATACATGCTCAAAATCAGTAAACGAGGAAAGCTTTCGTCCGACTAATGGAGAGTTATCTTTTATGGTTATACCAATGAGCTTGATTTTACCCTCAGCAAAATCTATTACTTCAGATGCCTCTGGCACCTCTATAAGCCTGAGCATAGAGGAAACCATCTCAGACTGGGGATTAATAATCAGGTCAATATTTAAAAAATCCTGATTAAAGATCTCACTGTGTTTCATATAATCTGAATTTTTTACCCTTGCTATCTTGGTGATATAATCGGTTAAATATTGAGCATATAAGCAAGCAATTAAGTTTGATTCATCACTATCAGTGGCTGCCACGAGCATATCACTTTGCTTAATGCCTGCCTCAATTAATGCCGAAGGGTTGGTGCCTGAGCCTAAAATAGCCTGGACGTCTATAACATTTTGAACCTCCCGGATTTTAATAGGATCTTTTTCAATTATAACTACGTCTTGATTTTCTTCTGATAGTCTCTGGGCAATATGAAAACCTACTTCCCCAGCGCCTATGATAATAATTTTCATCTCTTATTTCCTTAAATGTTTCTTTAAATTTAACTACTCAGCCACCAAGCCTCCAAGACACTAAGATTAAAGAATTATTTTTCAATATCTTTCTTCCAATGCCTTCTTCCCCGCCCGCCTCTCCTGAGCGAGAGCGATGGTGGCCAGGTCTATCCTTTGTGTCTTGGCGCCTTAGTGGCTACCTGGGCAGTTACCTTTAAATAAAAGCTAAGTTGAGTTTTAAAAAAGCCCAACTAAAAAGTCAATATATAATACGTTCTCTTTTTTTTAGAAAAATTGATGGTAAGTATTCACCGCTGGCAGTCGTTCGACAGGCTCACCAATAAGCAACAGTGGCAATAAACCGCTTAAATAAATAGACATATCTATTAATAGGTCAAACAATGAGTTTCTCCAGAGGAATATCTCTCTTTTCGGATACCGTATAATCCCGATAAATCGGAGTGAACGGTTGCAAAAGGTGTATATCACGCTGAAATATTAGGGAGTAACGTGATATGCGCTTTTTCTAATAGAAAGACAAATAGAACAACTGAGACAGGGGGGTATAGTTAGAACAATTTTTGTTGGGCAGCATTTTCTGTTGTCTTTGAAGGAAAGCCAAAATGGCTATAGGCAAGCCTGGTAGCTACTCTCCCTTTTGGCGTACGATTTATGTAACCACTTTGTATTAAAAATGGTTCATAGACTTCTTCCAGTGTATCCTTTTCTTCAGACAGGGCGGCCGATAAGGTTTCAAGACCTATTGGGCCTCCGTTAAATTTTTCTATTATTGTGTGCATGATATGCCTATCCATTTTGTCCAGACCTTTTCTATCCACCTCCAAAATATCTAAAGCCCTTTCTGCCACTGAATGGGTAATCACCCCTTCGGCCTCAATTTGTGCATAATCCCTTACCCTCTTTAGCAACCTATTCGCTATTCTCGGTGTTCCCCTTGATCTTGTTGCAATCTCAAGGGCGCCTTCTTTATCAAGTTGAATATCAAGGAGCTTTGCAGTCCTGGACACAATCTGTTGTAATTCCTCAGGCTTGTAAAATTCCAACCTCGAGATAACGCCAAACCTGTCTCTTAAAGGAGGTGTGAGCAGGCCTGTTCTTGTGGTAGCGCCAATCAAGGTAAAGGGAGGAATGGAAAGCTTCACTGTCCTGGCCGACGGTCCTTGACCAATAATGATATCTAGTTTGTAATCCTCCAGGGCAGGGTAAAGTATTTCTTCCACTACATGATTTAGCCTATGGATTTCATCAATAAATAGAACATCCCTGGGCTCTAAGGATGTTAATATGGCTGCTAAATCACCAGGCCTATCTAAAACCGGTCCAGAGGTAGTTTTTATATTTACTCCAAGTTCATTAGCTATTATATGGGCGAGGGTCGTCTTTCCAAGACCAGGACTACCATGAAATAGAACGTGATCTAAGGCCTCTGAGCGCTTTTTTGCTGCCTGGATAAATATCCTCAGATTTTTTTTCATATCCTCTTGCCCAACAAACATATCCAATGTAAATGGTCTGAGGCTGACTTCGGCTGGGCGTTCATCTAAAATAGGCTTTGGATCTGTTATTTTTTCTTCCATGATTGTCATTTGTCAATGGTTAATGGTTAGTTGTATTTTTTAGCAATTAATGCCAGGGTAAATTAATTGATTTTCCTATTTTTTCAATGGACAACGGATAATCCCGATTTATCGGGACTAACATTACCGTGAACTTCCACTTGCCAGACTTCTTAAGGCCTCTTTCAGTAATGTGTCAAGATTTATATCATTATCATTGCGTAAAACATTCTCTATAACGATTTTAGCAGACTTCCTTGGGTAGCCAAGATTAATGAGCGCTGATAAGGCATCATCAAAAATCTCTTTATTCTTTATCTGCACTTTCTCTCTTGGGCGTACCTCTGTGCCTTCAAAAATATCAGACACCTTTTCTTTTAACTCAAGGGTTATCCTCTGAGATGTCTTTTTACCAACACCTGGAATGGCAGAGATCCTTTCAGAATCAGCGCTCATAATTGCACTGAGGAGTTCCTCAATTCCAATACCCGAAAGGATGTTTAAGGCCAATTTAGGACCGATTCCAGATATAGAGATCAGCAGCAAGAAAATTTCTTTTTCTCTCTTTGTCTGAAAGCCAAATAGTTGAAGCATATCTTCCCGGACATGTGTGTAAACATGCAGGCTTACCTTTTCCATCTCATCCGGGAGTTGATAGAATGTGGATAAAGGAATGTTAATATGATAGCCAACACCGGCTGTATCTATTACTACCGACTGAGGGCTTTTACTAAATAATATCCCGGTTAGATGAGCTATCATGTAATGGCGCCTAAAGGTTAATTCGTATCTTCAAACCTTACCCAATTATGGTGGCATATTGCTATGGCTAATGCATCTGATGTATCTAAAGAGAATTTTTGATTATCGAGTTTAAGGATAAGCGTAACCATGGATCTCACCTGTTCTTTTGTTGCCCTTCCATAGCCAACCACTGATTGTTTAATTTGCAAAGGGGTATACTCAAAAACCTTTAGGCCTCGCTGGATAGCTGCTATCAGGGCAGCTCCTCTTGCGTGGCCTATTTTTAAGGCGCTTTTAACATTTTTTGCAAAAAAGATATCCTCAATAGACACTTCCTCTGGATGATAAGTCTGAATAACTTCAAGAAGAGATTTATAGATTTTATAGATTCTCTCGCTAAATGGCAAAGAATAAGAAAAAGAAATTTTGCCTGCCTCAACATAGATCAATTTATTGTCTTTCTTTTCTACTAAACCATAGCCTGTAGTTAATGAGCCGGGGTCAATTCCAAGAACTAACATCACCCGATGCCCTCCATAATCTCATCAGAGATGTCAAAATTGGCATATACATGGTTCACATCTTCGTTATCTTCTAGATTTTCCATCAGGGTTAACATCTGTTGAGCATGTTTATCATCAATTTTTACGGTTGTCTTGGGAATCATCGTTATCTCTGCGAATGTATAACTTATTCCTGCATTTTCAATAGCCGCTTTTACCTGTTCAAAGGAGGAAGGTTCAGTTATTACCTCAAGCTCTTTTTCATCTTCTTTGATATCATCAGCCCCGGCCTCCAATGCCAATTCAAACAACATTTCTTCCTCTACCTGATCCTTTTGAAACACTATAAGACCCTTCTTAGAAAACATCCAGGCTACACAACCTGTCTCTCCTAAGTTACCTCCTGATCTTTCAAATAGGTGTCTGACATCTGCAACTGCCCTATTTTTATTATCAGTCAATACCTCTACCAAGACAGCTACACCTCCTGGACCATATCCTTCATAGGTAACTTCTTCATAGTTAGAGCCTTCTAATTCTCCGGTTCCTTTCTTTATAGCCCTTTCGATGTTCTCCTTGGGCATATTTTCTGCCTTGGCTGCGGCTATAGCCACCCTTAACCTTGAGTTAGAATCTGCATCTTTTCCGCCAAGCCTTGCAGCAACAGTAATCTCCTTGATAAGTTTAGTAAAAACCTTTCCTCTTTTAGCATCAACTGCTCCCTTTTTATGTTTTATGGAGGCCCATTTTGAATGTCCAGACATTTATTCCCCCTCTATAAGTATTCTTTTTTTGATGATTTTATATGTCTTGTCGTAGCAACTCAGGTTCATATCTGCCCGCCGTCTGGCAGGCGGAGTTCAAGGTTAGAGAGCAACAAATCCCGCATCGGGAAACCATGAACTTAATAACCTAAGTAGCAACATATCTCTTACCATAATTATCTATTTTTTGTAAAGCCAATTTGGGATATTAGGGATATTGTAGGATACTGGAATCTTTTAGGGTTTTAAATCCTTGCCAAGTTTCTTATTTGACTTTATTATATTTATTTGAATTAGATTAAGGCATTGCTGTTTTTTTAAGGATTTAGATTACTATTCAGGTTCAAAGTTCCAAGGTTCACGCCTGCCCGCCGGACGGCAGGCGGGGTTCACGGTTAGAGAGATAAAATACTGTCGAATCATCGACCTAAAGTATTTGGTTCGATTTGAAGATAAATGAGGAGTTCATCCGATTCTTGCCACAAGCCACGCTTTATTGAATGGATGTTAACCGTGAACTTTGAACGGTGAACCCGACAACCTGAGTAGTTACGGATTTAGATTTCTGATGATCTTCAATAATCTTTTGTGGTGGCAACCTTGTTTCCCTTGTTGGACAAAATATATTGGCAGCGGCTGTATGGGGTAAGCAGGTTATTTAGGGCCCCTTAGTGGAAGATTTCTTAGAGACCAAGGCATTATTAGTTCACCCAGAGGGATGTGTATCCGAACATGGCCCGTATATACACCTAAATTGGAAGGATATCAGAACCTATTTCGGATATAAACGAGTTAGCCGAAATGGTGAGATTTATAAAAGGTGATATACTATGACTAATCAAAAAGTAAATTTTAAAACCGAAAGAGAACTTCAGGAAGCAATTTTGCAAGAAAAGGCAAAAGGAACTCCTGATTTAGAGATTGGCCAGAAATATGGAGTCACATTTAAATATATTGAAAGACTCATTACCAAAACACAAGGGCTCAATATTAGTGCTCTGAAGGTTTCTAAAAAAATAAAAAGGCTTCATCCAAAAGATTTCAAAGAAGAAAAAACCACGGTCTGGAGTTTTAAACAAAGAGGCAATTGGACAACACATAGTGGGGAATACAGAGGCAATTGGTCGCCTTATATTCCAAGGAATGTGGTTCTCAAATATTCAAAGCCCGGCGAATTAGTGTTAGATTATTTCTGTGGTGCTGGGACTACTGCTGTTGAATGTAAACTCTTAGGAAGAAGGTGTATCGCATTTGATATTAATGATAAGGCAATTGACCTAGCAAAAAAGAATGTAGATTTTAATGTACAATCATCACAATTAACCTTACTTGAAGAAGAAAGTCATCCAAAGATTTATGAGCCTGAATTGTCAGTTGGGGATGCAAGAAATTTATCATTCCTGCGAGATAATTCGGTAGACTTAATTTGTGCCCATCCTCCTTACGCAAACATTATCCATTACACAGATTTTAAAAAAGGAGATTTGTCGTTTTTTGATATTGATGATTTCCTAAAAGAAATGTCCAAGGTTGCTAAAGAAAGCTTCAGAGTGCTAAAACCTGGCAGGCAATGTGCTATCTTGATAGGAGACACACGCAAGAAAAAACATGTAATTCCCTTAGGCTTCAAACTTACAAATGTTTATTTATCTACTGGTTTTAAATTAAGAGAGCTCGTCATTAAGCGACAACACAATTGCAAGACTACAGGGTTCTGGTATGCAAACAGCATAAAATATAATTTTCTTCTTTTAGCTCATGAGTATTTGCCAATTTTTGAGAAACCTAAGGTATCCATCCCCTCGAGTGTAAGAGAAAGAGATGTGGATTATGGTTCGGTTATTCCAGCCTTAGAGAAGCCACCGCTAAAAAGAAAATTGGATGAGATTGAGACTACAACAGTATGGATCTTGCCAGAGAAAGATTTTGAAGAACGCTTAAATAAAAATGTAATTGATAGATATTCGAATGGAAAGGGCTATTCAACTATAACTTTTGTTTCTCATCGCAAGAATGAAATGAAATCTACCAGAGGGAATATACAAAAAGGGAATGAATTACTTTTTATCAAATCACCATTTTTAAATAGTAATCCTTCTCACTCACGTATTGAGTATTATTTAAAGAAAACAAAAGAAATAGTGGATCGAGAACTACCTAACATAAACAAAGATGGATTTATAGTAATCCAAACTCAAGATGTAAGAATAAAGAGATATTTAGAGTCTCTTGCCAAAAGATTGGTAGACGAATTGATACATGACAATTTATGGCTTAAGGAAATTGTAATTGTTACTCAAGATGGAGCAAATTCACAGTTAAAAAATTCAGGAGACTATTTAAAAATAGTCCATCAATATTTACTCATTTATGAGGTGAAAAAATGAAGAAACTTTTTAGATTCTTAAAAGCAATCTATTACTATCTGGAATCCTCCTATAAGATATGGAAAGTCAAACGGTTACAGGAAGATGACCTTGTTTATACAACTAAAGCAAATGTCCAAATTGGAGTTTACCCTGGTAGGAAACCAGAATCTCCTTATGATTTCATTGTGAAATTCAGAGAGCATGGCAAACGAGAACGTACTCCTGCCCATGTTCACTTGATTGTTGAGATGTATGTAAAACATGCCCATAACCCTTCACTCACTTTAAAGTTAAAAGAGCATATTTTAACAATGCTAAGGTCAATAAAGCCTGTCCATTCATTTCCTCCGAGCCTTCAATTTTTCAAACCAGAGCATATTGAGCCATTTAAAGACTTAGATAAAGTTGGAGAATTTACAGTAGAATTTTTACTTGTTGTAACAGAACTTATGGCTATACAAGAGAAAACCAATTATCCAGAAGGCTCTCTAACGGAAAATCTATATGAAGATTTTGGAGTAAAAGACCGCTTTCAGGTGATTCAAAAAGCAGTATTGAAGAGGTTAAGATGATATTGAACAAAGTAAACCCACCACTTCGGCTAACAGAGCGTATCTGGCTTCGTGCCTTCGGCACTACGCCCAAATTTCCCTTCGGGACACTTCGGATACGCTCAAAACATTATGTGAAATGT
>Ga0190359_1001355_pt1 | contig 15492 bp, 11 predicted proteins | sample 48721823_MG_FD_161269 | JGI IMG/M metagenome (GOLD analysis project Ga0190359, IMG submission 161269) | Hydrothermal vent microbial mat bacterial communities from Southern Trench, Guaymas Basin, Mexico - 4872-18-2-3_MG | ecosystem: Environmental > Aquatic > Marine > Hydrothermal vents >... | reverse complement strand
CCTTTTTCCCCTGATTCCGCTAACGTTTAGTTCATACTGGTTATTTTCCATTGTTATACTTTTATAAAAACTGGTAGGCCTGTTAATAAAATAGATAAATAGAGAGATTAATAAAATATCTATTAAAATTACAAGTAATGTTCTCTTACTACCTTTTTTAAATATTCCAGGACGCTTCTTTTCTGCTATAAGGGTTTTTAACTTTTTTAATCTTTCTTCACGATTGTAATAGTATGTATATGTTTCATCAGTTTTCTTTTCTCTTTCTTTATCACCTAAAGATTCAGTAGAATTGTTTTCGGATTTTTCGCTTTTTTTATTATCTCCATTATCAATATTATTTTTCATAATCTACTTTCATATCAGCAGAATTGTAAAAACTCATAGGGAAATTATATCCAACTGCAAATAATTACTCTACTTAATTACTTATTTGCATTTTTAAATGCTTCAATCTTTTCTTTTACAAACTCCTTAAAGCTTTTTTTGTTCTCATTATTATTTATTAGTTCATCACTTCGCCACCTATAAAAGTACGCATAATTCTTACCAACCTTTATTGCACTCATCGATCCATCTCTGTTAACAACTATATTCAGCCATATACCGTCATTTTCGAATTTAAAACTCCGTCTTGCTATTGTTGAACCATCAGGCCTGAAAATAGTTATTATTGCTGTTTTGTTGTCAACATACTTCCAGAGAAATCCGTTGGCATTGCCATCAATTCCGATAAATTCCTGTGTCGTTTCTACCCCTTTACCCGTTCTATTTTCCCATATATAGGTTTTATCTATCTTCCTCTTGGAGAGGTTATAAAAAAGCAATTTGTAGAATAGAAGATCCCTTTTGTAATCTATCCTCTTTTTCTCTTCCTTCTGTATTTTCTTTTCCAATTTATCAATTTCGATTTCTTCTCCCCAGAGATTCTGTTCCTCCTTTTTACCCTTAGTATCATAGGTTGTATCAAACATTGAAATCCAATATATTAAATGAGTATCTTCCGCTTCTGGAACAACATCCATAATGAAAAAACCCCTATCTTTTGGATAATCTATTTTAATAATATCTTTCTTTGATATAACCTCATGCATTATTGGTTTGCCATCTTTATTATACTTATAATAGTCCCACCTATCCCAATTATCATCAGAGGTTATAACAACAAGGTTGTCATTTTTATCGATATCCAGCCTATAAATATAGTAAAACGGATCCGTATCAATTCCATTTTTACCAATTCTTGCTATAAAATTACCAAGTCGATCAAACTTCAAAATATAGGACATATATTTCTCATCTTCGCTGCTGCTATTTTTATTTGAATTACCTAAAATGTCAATTTCATTGGGTTGTTTAGGTGCTTGAATAAACTTATCCTCAACATAAATATTATTTTCACTATCAACAGTGATAAAACCTATGTTTTTAAAAGGATAATTTTTGGTCACTTTTGTTTTTAATATTTGCTCATTCTTTGCTTTCGACTCCTGTTTTCCATTCTTTAGTATCAAAATTACATCTCCAAGTGTTGTAATTTTCATAATCTTCTGGTTTATATCATCAACAAGAAAAAAGAAACCATTTCGAAAGATTAATTCTCCAGGGCCCTTAAAGAGCCCATTTTTATTTCTTATGATACCAATTTCTTCATCGCCTTTTCCAATTTTAATTTTGAAAAGCTGTTCTTTTTTTAATTCAGTAATTTTATTCTTTGAGCATCCAATTGCGTAAAGCAATAGAGCAATTATCAAAAGGGGAATTAAAATTTTTTTAACCATAATTTTGTTCCTACTCTATTTTTGTTTTAATAATATGCAAACAAACTATTAATCAGAATAAAAAGTTAAGTTTGCAAACTATTTTATATAATTGTCATTATAAATTATAACTCACTTACTTAAAATCATTTACTCTTAATAACATTCTTTTCAAGATTCCGGGACAAACCCAAAATGACAATCCACCGTAAATATCACCTCGGCCGTATAGCCGGGATTTTCATACTTGAATTATAACCTATGTTTATCTATTATCTTACACCTATAAAAAATGAGTTTAACAATTGATTAATTTTTTGATACTTAAATCAAACATTCACTCAATTTGAAAGATTAAGATTAGAGATTGTTAGAATTAGTAAAACCATATGTTTATATTAATATCGATAGAATATAAATGAAATTAAAAGTTTAAAGTTTCAATATTTTTAATCTAAAAATTCAAGAGGTAAGCAAAAAACCTTCAAAGAATATCTACTCTGAGGTTATAATCGAAAACAAAAATTTGCTAGCACACAATAACTTTATAAAATTGATTTTTATCTGTATAAATATTAAATTAAAAGATATGAAAAGTCCTATAGTAAAGATTTTTGGAAGCAAACACGAGCGAGATGTTAAGCGTCTCCAGCCCTATGTAGACAAAATTAACAGCCTCGAAAATGAAATAAAATCCCTTTCTGATGAAGAGCTAAGGCGTAAAACAGATGAATTCAAACAACGGCTTCAGCAAGGAGAAAACCTTGACGATATTCTCCCGGAAGCATTTGCTGTGGTAAGAGAAGCCGCTGTAAGAACCATTGGAATGCGCCACTTTGACGTTCAGCTAATGGGTGGAGTTGTTCTTTATCAGGGCAAAATCGCAGAGATGAAAACTGGTGAGGGTAAAACACTTGTTGCTACTCTTCCGTTGTACCTTATAGCCCTGGAAGGAAAAGGAGCCCATCTTGTAACGGTAAATGACTATCTTGCCAAAAGAGATGCTACATGGATGGGACCGATCTATGAGTTTCTCGGTTTAACAGTTGCATACCTCTATAACAATATGCCCTTTGAAGAACGAAGGAGGGCTTATCAGGCGGATATAACCTACGGTACAAACAACGAGTTTGGTTTTGATTACCTCAGGGATAATATGGCTGAAGATAGGGAGTTTATTGTTCAGCGAGGACACCATTATGCAATAGTTGATGAGGTGGACAGCGTTCTTATTGATGAAGCTAGAACTCCTCTAATTATATCTGGTCCCGCAGATACTGCATCAGATCTATATTATGAATTAAATCCGTTGATCTCTAATCTCGTAAAGAGGCAAAAATCAATTGTTAATAGATACTTAAAAGAAACAGAGGATCTGTTAAAAAGCGGGAATACCGAGGAAGCAGGAAAAAGGCTGCTTCAGGCTGAAAAAGGTGATCCAAAAAATAAAAGGCTTCTGAAACTTAAAGAAGATCCAGAAAATATAAGATTAATCCAAAAAACAGAGTTTCTCTATAATCAAACAAAAAGTATTTCTGAGATTGAAGAAGACCTCTACTATATAATTGAGGAGAAAGGACATACTGTAACCCTTACTGAAAGAGGAAGGGCTGCACTATCCCCATCTAATCCGGAAAAACTAATACTTCAGGATTATACGGACAAATTGGCTGAAATTGGAAAATCTGACCTTCCAAAAGAGGAGCTTCTAAGAAAGAAAGCTGAGATTGAAGAAGAATATCTTCAGATGAGCGAAAAGCTCCACATTATAAATCAGCTTCTGAGAGCCTACACCCTATATGAGATTGATGTTGATTATGTTATCCAGGATGGGAAAGTTGTCATCGTTGATGAATTTACCGGAAGACTTATGCCCGGCAGAAGGTATGGAGAGGGTCTTCATCAGGCAATTGAAGCGAAAGAAGGTGTTTCAATTCAAAGAGACACCCAGACATTAGCTACAATTACAATTCAAAACTATTTCAGGCTATATGATAAGCTTGCAGGTATGACAGGTACTGCCGATACTGAAGCTGAAGAGTTTGCCAAGATATACAATCTCGATGTGGTAGTTATCCCTACAAACAAACCTGTCATTAGAAAAGATTATCCTGATAGGATATACCGTACATCAAAGGAAAAATGGAAAGCAATTGCAGATGAAATTGAAGAATGCCACAAAAAGGGGCAACCAGTTCTGGTTGGAACTATCTCAGTAGAAAAATCTGAACTTCTCTCAAAGGTTTTGAAAAAGAGAGGAATTAAACATGAGGTACTCAATGCTAAGCACCACGAAAAAGAGGCCCAGATAATAGAAAAAGCAGGAGAAAAAGGCGCTGTCACAATAGCAACCAACATGGCCGGTAGAGGAACCGATATTAAGCTTGGTGAGGGTGTCAGAGAACTCGGTGGTTTACATATTATTGGAACCGAGCGTCATGAGGCAAGGCGAATTGATAATCAGTTAAGAGGTAGAAGCGGTAGACAGGGTGATCCTGGCTCTTCGAGGTTCTATCTATCTCTTGAAGACGATTTAATGAGACTATTCGGATCGGATAAGATATCCGGGTTAATGTTAAAGATGGGGATGGAAGAAGGCCAGAACATTGATTCTCCACTTGTAACTAAAGCTATAAGCAGCGCACAGAAGAGAGTTGAAAATAGAAACTTCGAAATAAGAAAACAGCTTCTCGAGTATGATAATGTAATGAATGATCAACGAAACTATATATATTCAAAACGTCGAGAGTTTTTAGATGATGAAAGAATGGAAGAAAAGATACTGGATACTATCGACGAATTAATTGACCTTAAGTTTGAAGAAATGGAGTTGTCAAAATCGAGCATAGCTCCAGAAAGTGCCTATGCAATATTTGAATGGTTTTATGATATTATAAACAATCGAAGTTCAATAGAGCTATCCACTGACAAAAATTGGAGCAAAACAGAACTAAGAGAAGCTTTGATAAATGCCGCAAAGGATGCATACAAGGATAAGGTGCTTGAACTTGGTGATGATATAGCTCCGCAGGTATCAAGGCTCATAGCACTTCAGTCAATCGATAAGAGATGGAAGGATCATCTTTATGAGATGGATGGACTGAGAGAAGGCATCAGCTATCAGGCCTATGCCCAGAAGGACCCTTTGATAGAGTATAAGTTTCAGGCTTTTAAGCTGTTTCAGGAGCTAATTAAGAATATTAATACAGATATTGTTAAAAACATATTCAGAGTTCACATTGTACCAACCACAAAGCAGAGAAATATTTGGCAGATAAATAAGGTTCAGCATGAAGAGTTCAATCAATTTGGCGAGCCTGTTTCCGCAAAGCGGAGTAAATCGAAGTTATTAAAAAATCCTCATGAAGAAGGTATGGTAAAAGTCAGGAATCAGGTTGTAGCCGAAAAGAAAATTGGAAGAAACGACCCATGCTGGTGCGGAAGCGGTAAGAAATACAAATACTGCCATGGCAGAAAACAGTAGATCTCCTAAACTTCATACTTCTTTAATACTATAACAGCATTCTGGCCACCGAAGCCAAAGGATTCACTAAGAGATATACCTACATTCTTCTCTCTTGCAACTTTTGGTACATAATCGAGGTCGCATCTTTTATCAAGATCAGGAGTCGTCTTATCAACGTAATCCAGATCAGGATTGTCAAGGTTTGCAGTGGGTGGAATTATCGAGTTTTCCATAGCAAGGATTGTTACTATAGCTTCCAACCCACCAGCTGCACCTAAAGGGTGGCCGAAGTAGGACTTGGAAGAGCTTATTGGTATTTTATATGCGTAATCGGCAAAGACCTGTTTTATTATATATGATTCATTTGGATCATTTAAGATTGTAGATGTACCGTGAGCATTTATGTACTCGACTTCTTCCGGGGTTATTTTGGCGATTTTCAATGCTTTTTTTATAGCATTAATTGCTGACCTTCCATAAGGATCGGGAGCTACAAGATGAAAGGCATCCTGCGTGAAGCCAAATCCAATTACCTCTGCATATATTTTACAGCCACGCCTCTGGGCATGTTCAAGACTCTCAAGAATAATTATTCCAGCTCCTTCACCAATAACAAAACCATCCCTATCCCTATCAAAAGGCCTTGATGCCTTCATAGGTTCTTCGTTCCTCTTACTAAGTGCCTTAATAATATCAAATCCTGAGAACACATAAGAATCAATAGCGGCATCGACTCCTCCGGTAATAATAACATCCTCTATCCCCTGCTTAATCAAAAAGGTTGAAAGGCCTATCGCATGAGTCGCTGATGCGCATGCTGTTGCAACACTGAAACCGGTACCCCTTAAGCCAAACCATTCTGCTGAAACAGAGGCACCCGCATTGATATTTGTATGGGGTAAAGTAAATGGATTTACCTTCTTCGGGCCTCTATCTCTAAGAAATTTTGTATATTCTGGGTATTCAACATCAACATTGGGAACTGATTGTCCAAGAACAATCCCTACTCTATCACTATCAATTCCTGATATATAATAATTTTTTGAGTTAGAGTTTTCTTCGTTTCCAGCATATTCAATATTGTAACCTGCATCCTCTAATGCTAAATAGGAACCAACTACGGCATATTTTGTTGCCTTCCCTGCCCGCTTCAAACCTCTACTATTCTCAATATAGTCTCCCGGATCAAAGTTATCAATAGGTGAGCAGATATGACTCCGATACTGATTAAGTTCCACATAATCAAAGTCCACCTTTCTGTAGTATCCCTCACCCCTTTTTGCTTTTTCCCAGAAAATATCCTTTCCTATGCCTATTGAAGACACAGGCCCCAATCCTGTAATTACAACTCTCCTATCCATATACTCTCTCTTATGTTTCTTTTAATTCTAACATGGATACACCAGTTATGAAAGTTAAATATGATGGGATTAATGGTAATACACAGGGAGATACAAAAGAAACAAAACCTGCAAAAAAAGCTGCAAAAACTGAAAGATTACCTGATATACGTAAACTAAGGTCTGGTATAAAGGCAATCATCTGGGATAATTTTTCAAGCTGTCCCAGAATTAAAACAATACCTATACCTATAAGTAATATTCCGCTTATAATCTCAACTGTTTTAAAATGACGCTTTATAAACTTTGAAAAGGATAGGAATGATCCAAATGCAATTACAGAAAACAAGAATGGCAATCCTAATCCTAAAGAATATGCAATAAGCAAATATATTCCTTTTATAACTGTTTCTTCAGTTGCAGCTAATATTAAGATACTTGATAGAATTGGACCAATGCACGGTGTCCAGGCAGCAGCAAAGGTAATCCCGATAATAAGAGCACCAAAAATGCCCCTAGGTTTCTGCTTTACATATGCCTTTTTTTCATAGTTTAAAAATGGTATTTTAAGAATATCCATAACCTGAAATGCAAATATTATAATAATTGCGCCACCTATGATCGAAATAATCTTCTTATGCCTTAATAGAAATCCAGATATTGATCCTGCCCCAGCCCCTAATGCTACAAATATTATACTGAATCCTAAAATAAAAAACAAAGTATTAATTACTGCTCTTGCAACTATACCTCTTTCCTTTGCCATTTCTGATATCTCCTGAGTACATACTTTAAGGTTTAATGATGAAAATATGCACTAATACTAATAAGGTCAAGAATATAGTAGAATAAAGTTATTTTCCAATATATATTTTATGTTATAAAAATCGCATACAGTTACATTTTAAGCAATTCAGGTCGAATATTATTAACAATAAAACTATAATTACTTTAATTACAATACAACTATAAAAAATAGCAATTGACGATTATAAACAATAAACATATAATCAAGTTATAATGAGGATACAAAAAGAAATTATTCCAAAAGATGTAATAGAGGAGATTATTGCCCTTGGTGAGGGTTATAAAACTGAGTTTTTGGAATCTCTCTCATCTATTGAATTAGCCGCGCAAACAATATGTGCATTTTCAAACACAAAAGGGGGAAATATATTTATTGGAATTAATGATAAAGGTCTTCCAATAGGCATTTTTAACGAGGAGAAAGAAGCATCAAATCTTGAAAAACTCCTCTATACAATAATTCCGGAGCCTGTTACACTAACAAGTTTAGTAAAATTTAATAAAAAAACTCTAATATTGATAAGAATAGATGAAGGTCCGCAAAAACCATACTATGTAAAGGAAAATGAATCATTTGTACCATATATTCGAGTAGATAATTTAAATGTTCCTGCAACAAAAAAAGCAGTTAAACGATTTGTACAGAACAGTTCCATATCCGGAACAGGACAAAAGCTGAACAGGGATGAAAAGATTGTTCTTGATCTTTTTGGTCAGAAGAAAAAATTATCAATCGAGCAAATCTCAAAAACGTTAAACTTCAATGAACGAAGGTTAAAAAAAATCCTCAGAAACCTATCTAAAAAGAGCTTGATAATCCCTGATAATGATAGTGGAACCATATTTTATTATAACTCCAACTATTTTATTTGAGTTGAATTAAAAACCCATGACATCTAAAATTATACATATATGATACATACATTATATATCTTTATATCTCCTTAGTTGCAACTCATACTAATCTGGTAATGGTTAACATGTTTGTTTTTGCCGAATAATATGTTAATTATATTTGAATTTTAAGATTTTTTAGACTATGCTATTAATAAAATAAAATATTTAGATCTGGAGCAATGGCTGAGGTTTCTGTTATTATACCAACTTATAATAGGGCTAATTTAATTAAAAGGGCAATTACCTCTGTTGCAAGGCAAACCTTCAAAGATTTAGAAATAATAGTTATTGATGATGGGTCAGAGGATGACACAGACAAAATCGTTCAAAATATAGCTGATTCAAGGATTAGCTATAAAAAAATAGATCATTCAGGAGTTAGCAGAGCAAGGAATCAGGGAATAGAATTATCAAGAGGTAGATGGATAGCATTTATTGACTCAGATGACGAATGGTTAGACACAAAGATTGAAAAACAGCTAAAATATCTAGAAAATCACCCCCAATATCCGGCCTGCCACACCGATGAGATATGGATAAAAGATGGAGTTAGAATAAATCAAGGCAAAAAGCATAAAAAATATGCGGGAAACTTCTTTTCACCATCATTAAAAATGTGTTTGATAAGCCCATCATCCGTCATTATTCAAAGAGACATTTTTACGGAGATAGGCGGATTTGATGAGAGTTTTAATTATGTAGAAGATTATGAGCTTTGGTTGAGGTTGACTTCAAAGTATGAAATAGGATACATCAATGAGAAGCTTGTTATAAAGTATGGAGGACACAAGGATCAACTGTCTAGAAGAATAGATGGTATTGAAAAATACAGGATGATGGCACTCGAGAAATTCATAAAAAATAACCATAGCAATGATTTATTAAAAGAGCATGTTGATCAGGCTTTTAAAGAGTATGACAGAAAGTTCAATATCTACAGCCTTGGTTGTTTAAAAAGAGGCAAGGTAAAGGAACTATCCGAACTAAGACATAAATATAAAGAATTAGAATCCCTTTTAAACAATCGTGTTAATATACATCCTGTAGGCTCTAAACTTTCGGTATGAGTAACAGTGAGAATGCAAGGATTTAAAAATCGGAAAGTAAAGCTAATATTAGGTAGTACTTTTAATAAGTAAAACCATAATTGATCTTTAATGAGGACAAAATGAAAGATATTTTAGTAATCGATGATGAAGATTCCATCAGAAAAGTACTCTCCATTGCGCTTCAGGAAAAGGGTTATAATATATTTGAAGCGACAAATGGACGGGAGGGACTCGAGGTATTTAAACAAAAAAGGCCTGAGATTGTAATAACAGATGTTAAAATGCCCGAAATGTCAGGCCTCGAGGTAACAAGAGAGATAAAAAAAATAAACGATGATGTAGATGTTATCATTGTTACAGGATACGGCTCTGAAGATCTTGTAATTGAATCTTTAAGAGTCGGAGCATCCAACTTTATAAAAAAACCTATCCTACTGACAGAACTCTTCAAAATTATTGAAGATATTGCCCTAAAGAGAGAGAGCAAAAAAAGGCTAGAAGTTGCCAAGGATGTTGTTATCTATGAAAAGAAGAAATGCATCTTTGGTAATGACATAAAAAAGATATGGAGCGTGGTTAATCAGATACTTTTTAACATCTCTCCATTCTTTGAAAAGCCAACCTATGAGGGATTAAGGATTGGTCTATATGAGATAATTATAAATGCAATAGAACATGGAAATTTAGGAATTACCTATGACGATAAGAACGAGGCATTAAACTCAAATACATATATGGATTTATTGGAAGAAAGAATTAAAAAAGCCGAAGAAGAAGGTAAAAAGGTTGAAATCACATCAACTTTTGAAAATAATATCTTTGAGATTGAAGTAAAGGACGATGGGAATGGATTTGATTACAAAAATATCCCCTCGCCCAATGATCCTGACAAACTCCTTGAAGCCCATGGAAGAGGCGTTTTTCTCACATCAATATATTATGATGAAGTAAAATACCTAGATCCTGGCAATAAAGTAATATTGAAAAAGCAGATTACAAGGCCTTTATAAGTTCTATAATCTCCGGATATTTTTTATAATAAGGTTTTACCGGATTACTGCTTTTATCCAGTTCTACAACCCTATTGTAGAGTTCTTTTACTAACTCGGCAAACATTTTAAGGTTTTCAGGAAATGTCTTAATTGCCATCTCTCTTAAAATCTTATCCTCTTCCCTTTCTCTTACAGATTTTCCCAATACAGTAGTGCTTCCGGAAGAGAGAATGCTTTTTAAATTAGGAGCCACTTCTGTCCTGGCGTGGTGTATAAATGTCAATGCAGACGCTACCCATTCATAAAGTTCATCAAAGTTGTAACCCTGGGTGTGGTATAAGTCTCCCTTTCCCGTTAATGATTTAAGATTTTCCCATGTCGTTCTCGATATATCCATTATTAGCAGTGCTTTTCTGATATATCTGTTGTTTATATTGTTATGATAATGTTCCCTGATTTTATCCATTAAGACCATAATCTCTGCATCCTTTATTGCCACACCGCTCCTCCTGACTAAAATAAATTGGCATTTCAATTCGCACTCATTATACAAATGGGTAAACAAACTTATAAAACATAATAAAAACTATACTTGCCTATAGTTTAACTTCTAATATACTCGTTAAATCTTGAGTTTTGTTACAAACGAAAATTATTCAGGCCAATCATACAATTACTTTAACTAACAAAACCTTAAATCAATTAATGAACACCAAGTTTATCTTCACCTGCTACGTTAATACCGTTTTTTGTTAGCAATTCTATTGCTTCATCAGGCCTTTCAAATCTAAATATTAAGAGTGCACTATCCTCTGGTTTTTCAAAAAAGGCATACATGTACTCAACATTCATCCCATTGGACACAAGTAAATCAAGAACTTTAGCCAATCCGCCGGGCTTGTCCGGCACCTCAACTGCAACAACTTCAGATACCTTTACTATAAATCCATTATCCTTTAATACCTTAACTGCTTTTTCAATATCATCCACAATCATTCTTAAAATGCCGAAATCAGATGTATCTGCTAGCGAAAGTGCACGAATATTAACCTTATTTTCGCCAAGGATATCAGTAATCTCCTTAATTCTTCCAACCTTGTTCTCTATGAAAACAGATATTTGCCTTATTTTCATTTTAACCTCCAGATTTTATATTTTCCTTTTATCAATAACTCTTTTCGCCTTACCTTCAGATCTTGCAATGGTTTTTGGTTCAACAAGTTTAACACTAACTTTTAATCCGAGCATACTCTCGATTTCATCTTTTATTCTGTTTTCCAAACCTTCAAGGTCCTTTATCTCATCAGACAGTATATTTTCATTCATCTCGACCTGTACTTCAATCACATCCAGGGCACCCACTCTATCAACAATAATCTGATAGTGAGGTTCTACACCCTCAATATCAACAAGAACTTCTTCAATTTGAGACGGAAATACATTAACACCTCTAATGATAAGCATATCATCCGTTCTACCCATAATTCTCTGAATTCTTGTAGACGTTCTACCACATTCACATTTTCCGGGTATAATAGATGTTATATCTCTGGTTCGATATCTCAATAGAGGAGTTGCCTCTCTCGTAAGGGTTGTAATAACCAGCTCCCCTACCTCTCCAGGAGGAAGAACCTCCCCTGTTTCAGGGTTTATTATTTCAGGATAAAAATAATCATCACATATATGGATACCATTTTTATACTCACATTCATTCCCCACACCAGGACCAATAATCTCAGTAAGACCATAAATATCAAGAGCCATAATACCCAGTCTGGATTCAATTTCCTTCCGCATATTGTTCGACCATGGCTCAGCACCGAAATTACCAGCCTTTAACGGAAGCTTTTTAAGATCAACCCCCATCTCTTCAGCAACTTCAGCAAGGTATAGAGAATAACTTGGAGTACAGGTAAGAATTGTGCTTTTAAAATCCTGCATTATCATTATTTGTCTTTTAGTATTACCTCCTGAAATCGGAATAATCGTAGCCCCTATCTTTCTTGCACCATAGTGTACCCCCAGACCACCGGTAAAAAGGCCATATCCGTATGCATTTTGTACAATATCATCTTTAGTAGTTCCACTGGCACTCATGCATCGTGCCATTACTTCGCTCCACATTTCTATATCATTCTTGGTGTAACCTCCAACAACTGGCTTTCCTGTAGTTCCCGATGAGGTGTGAATCTCTTCAACCTCCGATAAGGATACTGCAAACATTCCAAATGGATAATTCTCTCTTAAATCGTTCTTCGTTGTAAAAGGGAGCTTTACAATATCTTCTATTGAATGAATATCCGATGGTTTTACGCCCACTTCATCCATCTTCTTCTTATAAAATGGAATTCTTTCATATACCCTTTCAACAAGAGCCCTTAACAAATCCGATTGGAGCTCCTTTTTTTTACCCTCTGCCATTGTCTCGCGTTCTTCATTCCAAATCATTTTTACACCATCCTTTTATATTGATATAAAGTATTATTGATATAATGTTCTATTCATTAAAATTGTAATTTTTTGTACCCGGATTAAATATTTAAATAGAGTAAAATACATTTAAGAATACTAAAAACTTCTTTTACATAGGTATAAAACGAATAGGTAAAAATTGTTTTTTTATCATGATTATATGTTCATTTGCATATTTTTATTTAACTATTTATATAATTTTAGGTTCGATTTAATTCCATATCTGATTTTACTATATAAAACAAAGAACAAAAAATCAATAAAGATTTACTAGCTTTGAAATAATCTTTTATTTAAAATTTCGTTAGCAAGCTTTGGATTTGCTTTACCTTTTGTTTTTTTCATTATCTGCCCCATTAAAAATCCAAAGGCATTCTTTTTACCCTTTTTAATATCTTCAACTGCACCAGCATTTTCTTTTAAAACCTCTTCAACTATATTTTCTATCTCATCCTTGTCAACAACCTGTTTTAATCCCTTTTCTTTCACAATAGCAGATGCTCTTTTTCCAGTTTTTACCATTTCATCATATACATCCTTTGCAATCTTACCAGAAATCAGACCACTATCCATTATTTCAAATAATTCTCTGAGCATCTCCGGTTTTACAATAAAATCCTCTATATCAATTTCCCCTTCTTTAATTACCCTCATCATTTCGCTCAATATCCAATTAGCAATCTTTTTTGGATTTTTGTAATTTCTAACAGCATTTTCAAAATAATCAGCCAGCTTTTTGGAGGAACATATATTTACTGCATCGTACTCCGTTAGTTTGTATTCTTCAATAAATCTCCTTCTTTTTGCCTCAGGTAATTCAGGAAGCTCCTTTCGGATTTCCTCTATCTCTTCTTTTTTCAATATAACAGGTACAAGATCAGGATCTGGAAAATATCTATAATCATGTGCTTCTTCTTTAGTCCTCATAGGTACTGTTGCATTTTTACTCTGATCAAATAATCTTGTTTCTTGCCTGAGGGTACCACCTGTTCTCAAAACCCTTACCTGCCTTTTCATCTCATACTCAAGGGCTCTTTTTACATTTGCAAAAGAGTTCATATTCTTTATCTCATGCTTAACCCCCATCTCTTTTTGACCATAAGGTCTTATAGAGATATTAACATCTACTCTTAGCTCACCTTTCTCCATGTTACATTTGGAAACACCAACATACTGCATTATCTCTTTAATTGCCTGTAAAAAATTGTAAGCTTCATCGGGCGTTCTAATATCAGGCTCAGAAACAATCTCCAGCAGAGGAGTTCCACACCTGTTAAGGTCTACATAGCTCGGGCCTTTAGGATCCTCATCGTGTAGTAATTTTCCAGCATCCTCCTCAAGATGCGCTCTTGTAATTCCAATCTTCTTCTCTTTTCCATTTGCATCCTTTATTACCACATACCCCCCTTTATTTATGGGGTATTCGTATTGCGAAATCTGGTATGCTTTGGGCAAATCTGGATAAAAATAATTTTTTCTTGCAAAAACCGAATATTCAGCTACTTCACAGTTTAAAGCCAATCCTGCCAAAATTGCCTTATGAAGTGCTTCTCTGTTAAGTACCGGTAAAGCTCCTGGCAACCCAAGACAAACCGGACATGTATGGGTATTGGGCTCTTCCCCAAAAGAAGTACTGCAACCACAGAAAGTTTTTGTTTTTGTATTTAACTGTACATGTATCTCAAGGCCTATAACAGCTTCATAATTCATCAAACTCCCTCCTCAACAATTCTTGCAGCTCGAAATATATCTGCTTCATTAAAATGATACGCAATAATTTGAAGGCCAACAGGCAATCCTTCAGGTGTTTTCCCGCAGGGCACCGAAGCCGCTGGTAATCCAGCTATATTGATCGGTACTGTATAGATATCAGATAGGTACATCTGAAGAGGATCGTTCACCATCTGCCCAATATTCCATGCTGCTTTTGGTGTAACTGGGGTTACAATTATATCTACACCATTAAAAGCAGTTTTGAAATCCTCCCTTATAAGGGTTCTTACCTTTTGGGCTTTCAGATAGTAGGCATCGTAGTAACCCGAGGAAAGCGTAAATGTTCCCAGCAATATCCTTCTTTTAACTTCGTCACCAAATCCAATACTCCTGTTTTTTCTGTAAAGGGTATCAAGGTCATCCGTCTTTACAAACCTTGTTCCATATCTTATGCCATCATATCTTGCAAGATTGGATGAAGCTTCTGCTGTTGCAATGATATAGTATGTTGCAATTGCATACTTCGTATATTTAAGATTTATCTTTTTTATAATTGCCCCTGCCTCTTTAAGTATATCAATAGACTTCTCAACTGATAATCTAACATCTTCTTCAAGACCCTTTCCAAAATACTCCTCGGGGATTCCAATCCTTTTTCCTTTAATACTCTGTCCAACATACTGGGAATACTTTTCTGTTTTTACATTTGCAGAGGTTGTATCTTTTTCGTCATGTCCTGATATTGCCTCTAAGAGAAGTGCTCCATCCATTACAGTTTTTGTGATTGGTCCAATTTGATCAAAAGATGAAGCATATGCTACAAGTCCGTATCTTGACACTCTCCCGTAGGTTGGCTTAATACCAAACACCCCACACATTGAGGCCGGCTGCCTTATAGAACCACCAGTATCAGAACCAAGAGCAGCAATAGCAAGATTACCAGCGACAGCACTGGCAGCACCACCACTGGAACCTCCTGGGATTTTATCTCTATTA
>Ga0190359_1001354_pt1 | contig 15503 bp, 10 predicted proteins | sample 48721823_MG_FD_161269 | JGI IMG/M metagenome (GOLD analysis project Ga0190359, IMG submission 161269) | Hydrothermal vent microbial mat bacterial communities from Southern Trench, Guaymas Basin, Mexico - 4872-18-2-3_MG | ecosystem: Environmental > Aquatic > Marine > Hydrothermal vents >... | reverse complement strand
ATGTGGTGGACTATGATCAGAAGGGGGTACTGCCGCTGTTGAATCTTGGTGAGAAAGGTGGTAAATAATGAAACGTATTGTAATTATTATACTTGTTATCATTGTTGGATATATTGTTAAAAGCGGCTTTTACATTGTAGACGAGCGCGAGCAGGTGGTGCTTACCCTTTTTCAGAAAGGTGGCGCGGTTATCGGTAAAACAGTTACAAAACCGGGACTGAAATTCAAACTTCCCGTGGTGCATGTCGCCAATGTATTCCCCAAGAATATCCTTGAATGGGACGGTGATCCCAAGCAGATCCCGACCCGGGATAAAACCTATATCTGGGTCGATGCATTCGGGAGATGGCGAATCGAAGATCCGCTTGTGTTTATGAAAAAAGTAAACAACGAAATTTCGGCTCATCAGAAACTGGATAATATTATTAATTCAGCGGTGCGCAATCTGGTCTCATCGCATAATCTGATAGAATCGGTGCGGAATACGGATAGGAAAATGGGTATAAATCTGGGTCTTGATACCCTGACTGAAGATACGACTGACTATAAAATCTCCCTGGGTCGCTCAGCCATGTGCCGGGAGATTATCAAACAGGCGCAGCCAAAGCTGCTTGACCTGGGCATAGAGCTTGTTGACGTGCGTTTCAAGCGAATCAATTATGTGGATCGCGTGCTGCAGGATGTGTTCCGAAGAATGATCGCCGAACGAAAACAGTTTGCCGAGAAGTACCGCTCCGAGGGACGCGGTGAAAGCCAGAGCATTTCCGGTGATAAGGAAAAGGAGCTCAAGCGGATTTATTCCGAGGCATACCGGAAAGCACAGGTGGTCAAGGGTAAAGCTGATGCGCAGGCAGCCAGAATATACGCCGCTGCATACAACAGGGATCCTGAATTCTACTCATTTGTAAAAACGCTCGAACTCTATAAGGAATCTCTGGACAGCACTACCTGGGCCATGTTTTCAACGAAGACGGATTTTTTGAAATATCTTAAGGATTATAAGCCGAGTAAATAGAAAAAGTAGTTTGGTTAGGGTGAGGATGCCCGTTTCGTCTATCGGTATGTTAGTCGGCTCACGCTTGCCTCGATACAACCTACGGCCACTAGGCAGGCGATTATTAATCTCCGCGTAAAGAGTAAAGTGACAGGACTGCTTACCGAGCAATGCATTAAGCTGGCCGAAATGTAACATAGCGTATCGAGGTAAAGCGTCGTCACTTTTTAATTAACAGCAAGAGGAAAATGCAGTTGTCAATAGTCGCAGAATTTGCACGAATAATTCACGAAAAAGAGTCTTTCCCGGAAGAGAGAGTATTCACACCTCTTTCCTATCCGTGCCGTGTCGAAAAACTGTATGATATCAAAGCGGTGATATGCGATATATACGGTACCCTCGTCAATTACTGGCGCCCCGAATTCTCAGATCCTGAGCTGAAAAAACAGGCGCTGCTCGAGGCATTCAGAAAAACAGCGGATTTTTTTAAATTCACCCCGTTTCTTGAAGAGATGAATCCCGGAGGACCACCGGAATTGACACTTCACGATTTCTACCACGGCCTTATCGCACTCAACCACGAGAAAAGCCTGAAAAAGGGGGTAACCTTTCCCGAAGTCCGTATTGAGGAGATTTGGGTGGTTATTATCATGATGCTGGGCCGTCACGGTTATGACCCGTCAGTACTCGATCTGGGTGAAAACAGGGATGTGGCAAAGTGCGCCGCATTCTATTATAATTTTCACGCCCTGGGAAGACAGTTTTACGATGGTGCGGTCGGTGCGCTGAGTGAGTTGAATAAAAACAACATAAAATGCGGTATTCTCTCAAACGCCCAGTTCTATACGCCCATCGATTTAACCCTGCTGATCAGAGACCAGAGTAACAATGCCTTCGATGATTACCGCGAGCTTTTTGATGATGATCTCGTGTTCCTCTCCTGTGAATATGGCGTTGCTAAACCGAACCAGATGCTCCTGCGAAAGCTCTTTGATGCCCTGTATGAGTTGCAGATCCTGCCCAATCAGACGCTCTTTGTCGGCAACGACCTCTCTCTCGATATCCAGCCCGCAGCAGAAGCCGGTATGCGCACTGCGTTTTTTACCGGTGATGATATGAGTGCCTTTATTCATGATTTGAATGGGAAAGTTATTCCAGATATTGTTTTTGATTCATGGGAGGAGCTGCCGGGGAAGGTTTCTTTTTTTGAGGAAAAGCAAAGGTAGAAACGGATTATTTGATTTCTCAGTACAGCGGCTTATTGAGAGGGCGCGAGCAGGTAAAGAGGGTATCGGTTAATTATTCATCCTTTGCTTCCGGATAATTACCACTTTCCCGGTAATTTGTTATTTTACTCTATACACAACCAATCGCAGTATGTTAAAATAATACGCGTCATTTTACTTTACGTGGAGTGTGCAGGTGCATAAAAAAGTAATCGCAATAGTACTTTTCATCGCTGCAATGGTAATGCATCTAATCTCCTGCTTTTTTATCAGTGAAATAGTAGTATCCGAGGTTTTTGAATACCGGATTAACAGTATCCTGTTTGCATTTTTATTGTTTTTACTATCGATTATATATTTCTTTCTTGTCATCAATAAAAGCCGGTTTGATGAAAACGTTATACGTAATGCCTCACTGGTTGCATTTCTTTTTGATGTGTCTTTTACGCTTTCTATCTTGCATGTGCCAATAATAATCTTTTAATCTTATAAAGCTTTTAAATCTTTTTCCTTTTTTGTTAATTCAAGAAAGAACGTTGGTGTTTGTCGATAATAATATAGTTCGATTAATCAAAGCATTGCATGTACCTCCGGTGGATTTCTAAAATTTTATGTTGCGGGATATTATTATTTTCAGCAGTTCTTTGTCTTTAACAGCTTTTTACCCACAAATGACACCCAAAAATTACTATTCGTTCATCAAACACTGATTCCCAGCGTTGTCATTCAATTCACATATGTAAATTATACAATCCCGAAAAAACATCGGGATTAAACTATTATGCTTCTTGTGCTTTCAATCTTACATGTCACAATAATAATCCTTAACTCCTTTACTTTTTTAAATGTTAAATCATTTATCGGATTACCTGCACCTGCCATATATTTGTGTCATCATGCCAATATTGTCAAGTACTGTTTCGGACATCTGTTCCCCGGTCATTCGCCATCGCCAGTTGCCGAATGATTCCGAGGGACGGTTCATACGCGCGGCACTGCCGAGTACAAGGATATCCTGCATGGGAATAATTGCCACGTCCGCCACAGACATCATTATCAGTCTGATGAGTGCTTCAACAGTTTTTTCAGGTATAAGTTTGCGACCCAGGTACCGGTACAGTCTCGTTTTTTCTACTTCGGAAAGCTCATCTTCAATCCATCCCCGTATCGTATTGTTGTCATGATTTCCCGGATACACAAGAAAGTTTCGTTCAAAGGCATGCGGCAGGTATGGGTGGTGCGGATCATCTTCACCAAAAGCGAACTGGAGAATTTTCATTCCCGGGAAACCATAATGTTGCATTACTTCACGGACATCAGGGGTAATAGTACCGAGATCCTCTGCAATGATGGCGGATTTGGGGATATATTCCAGCAGCGTATTCAGAAAATCATACACCGGAACATCCTGCCATGCCCCGTGTATCGCTGTTTTCTCCCCGGCCGGTATTTCCCAGTACTGTACCAGTCCTCTGAAGTGGTCGATACGTACGATGTCAAAACTGGCGAGCATTGCCTGCATGCGTTGTATCCACCACCGGTACCCTTCCTGTTTGAGATTCTCCCAGGAATAAACCGGTGTGTTCCATAACTGCCCGGTTTCACTGTAGCAATCGGGCGGGACACCGGATACAGCAGAGGGCGTTTTGTCGGCATTCAGTTTGAACAACCGGTAGTTAACCCAGACATCAGCACTGTCATAGCTGACATATATCGGCATGTCGCCAATGATACTGATACCGTTATCGTTACAATGCTTTTTCAATGCGGCCCATTGCCGGGAGAAAATAAACTGGATGAATTTCTCTTTTTCAATAAGATCGCTGTTTTCTGAATGTGCATCCTGTAAAGATTTATCATCCCGGTATTTCAGAGGTTCAGGCCATTCGGCCCAGATGATTCCGCCATAGTTTTTTTTTAATACGCTAAAAAGTGAAAAATCATCAAGCCAATGTGCCTGTTGTGTACAGAATGCATCGAACGCTTCCCGGTCACCCATGCCTGCTTTGAGTGACAGGTATGCATTATCGAGTAGTTTTTCTTTGTATGCGTGAACAGCAGGGTAATCAACCATATTTTCAACGCCGCCGGGTATTTCCGCACAATCCTGCTCACTGAGAAATCCCTCCTGTACCAGTATGTCGGGGCTGATGAGCAGCGGATTGCCTGCAAAGGATGAACTGCTGAAATAGGGTGAGTTTCCCGCTCCGGGATTCACAGGATTCAGGGGAAGTACCTGCCAGAAGGACTGTCTGTTTTTCGCGAGCAGATCGGCGAAACGATATGCATCAGGACCCATATCCCCGATGCCGTAACGGGACGGCAGTGAAGAAATATGGAGAAGTATACCTGAACCTCTTTTCATGTAAAATCTCCTATGTCAATTGGTAGCCGATGGTTTCCGATATATTCCCGCGTTAGCCATTCTTTTTTCGCAACACGAGGGTACCAAGAGGAGGCAGCGTTAAAGAAAGTGAGTGGGTTTTACCATGATACGGCACGGGGACGGCTTCAACCCGTCCCAGATTTCCCTGACCGCTGCCGCCGTAAATCTTTGCATCACTGTTGAGCAACTCATTCCATATACCGCTGTTTATAATTCCTATGCGGTAATTGGTTCGTAGTACCGGGGTGAAGTTGCATATTACAACAGTAATGTCATCAGGATCTTTCGCCCGGCGGATAAACGCGAGTACACCGGCTTCGTAATCGGTGCAGTCGATCCATTCAAAACCGTGATGAATAAAATCCTGCTCATACAGTGAAGGCTGGGAACGGTAAAAGGTGTTACAGTCGGTAATCCACCGCTTGATACCCTCGTGGGGCGCAAAGGCACAAAGGTGCCAGTCAAGGCTTTTATCATGGTTCCACTCGTCCCACTGGCCGAATTCACCACCCATGAAAAACAGTTTTTTCCCCGGATGCATGAAAAAGTACCCGATAAGTAAACGGAGATTGGCATATTTCTGCCAATCGTCACCGGGCATTTTGCGCAGCAGCGAACCTTTGCCGTAAACCACTTCATCGTGAGAAAGCGGTAGTATAAAGTTCTCGGTAAAGGCATAAATCATACTGAACGTAAGTTGATTGTGGTGGTGCTTGCGGTAGATGGGATCTTTGGAAAAATACTCGAGCGTATCGTGCATCCAACCCATATTCCATTTCATACCGAAGCCCAGTCCCTCCATAAAGACCGGGCGGGAAACCCCCTGCCAGGCAGTGGATTCCTCGGCAATAGTCTGCACATCGGGATACTCGGCATACACGGTTTCGTTGAATTTTTTCAGGAAGTCGATTGCTTCAAGATTCTCCCGCCCGCCGAATTTGTTCGGAATCCATTCTCCCTCTTTTCGCGAATAATCGAGATAGAGCATTGACGCGACCGCATCGACACGCAAACCGTCAACATGGTATTTATCAAGCCAGAACAGGGCATTACTTATAAGGAAATTTTTCACCTCATTTCTGCCGAAATTGAATATGTACGTCTTCCATTCGGGATGAAATCCCCGCTGTGGATCGGCGTGCTCGAATAGATGGGTACCGTCAAAATAGGCAAGCCCGTTTTCGTTTGAGGGGAAATGTGACGGGACCCAGTCGAGAATGACGCCGATGTTGTTTTGGTGCAGTGTATCGATGAGATACATGAAATCCTGCGGCGTACCGTAACGACTGGTGGGCGCAAAGTATCCCACGGTTTGATAGCCCCAGGAACCGTAAAAGGGGTGTTCCATGACCGGCAGGAATTCAACATGCGTAAAATGTGTCTCCTTCAGGTAGTTCACCAGGCTGACCGCGAGTTCCCGGTAGGTAAGCGATCGATTGCCCTCCTCAATTTTCCGCTGCCAGGAGCCGAGGTGTACCTCATATATTGCAATAGGTGATTCGAGCGAGTTACGTCGCTTCCGTTCTTTCATCCACGTACTGTCGTGCCAGGCATACTCAAGATCCCAGACAATAGATGCAGTCCGCGGCTCAAGTTCCCAGAAATATGCAAATGGATCGCCTTTGTCAACTTCATAGCCGTCATAGTGTGAGACGATATGATACTTATACAACATTCCTTTCTCAACACCTCGAATGAATCCTTCCCAGATGCCGGAACTGTCTGAACGGCACGACAGGTAATGTGCCCGGTTGTTCCATCCGTTGAAGTCCCCGATAACAGAAACGCTCTTTGCATTCGGCGCCCAGACCGCAAAGTGGGTACCCTGAAATTTACCGGACTTTGTCACCTCAGCACCGAGTTTCTTATACGCACGGAAATGATTGCCTTCCTTGAATAAGTGAATGTCGTAATCGGAAATACGCGCCTTCTTTGACGTGGATACCGACGATTTTTTCCGTCGTTTTTCAGTCATAATCTCACCTTAATTATATGTTTTTTTCTAATATACTCAGTATACCCCGCAGGGGAATCGCTGTCCATGACGGACGGTTGTTCAATTCATACCCCAGTTCATATAGCGACTTCTCAACCAGAAAGGCATGCAGAAGTTTAGTACGATCCTCGGGGTCCTGCGGAACAATGGATGAATTATTCATGGCATCAAAATATGAATCCAGAAACACACCGGCAACATACTCGTGCCATGGACGAATCCATTCCTCGAGTATTTGCAGGTCCTCAGGCCTGAAATGTGTACTGAGAAACAGCACAGCATATGCGGCATAGTGAAAAGAACGGACCATGCCTGCGACATCTTTCAGTGCAGAATAGAGGAGTTTTCTTTCACTCAGCAGCCGTGCAGGCTCACCCTCAAAATCCGTTATTATAATATCTTTACCCGTATACAGAAGCTGTCCCAGATGGTAATCTCCGTGAATCCGTATTTTATAAGCTGAAATTTTCTTCTTTGTTATTCGCCGCATCAATTCAAGGATAGTCCGTTCAGATGACAGTACGATCGCTGCATCTTCGTGAATCGATTGATCGAGGCTGTTCAGATTGTTCCTGAGCGTCTGTATAACCCGGTTACACAGGCTCTGCATGGACTGGAAAACGGAGCGCTGGTAGAGTACTGAAAAGGGCTCAACGCCGAACCCCGGAAAATCGGGCATGGAGCCCAGTGCCTGGTGCATTTCCGCAGTTCGTTTTCCCATGAATTCAGCCATTTCAAGATAGACGCCGCCAATCAAATCCTTGACTACCTGCGGAACATCGGCAGCGGGTATGGACAGTGCCATGCCTGATTCATTTTCGGGCAGTACCGGTTTTTGCGCCAGCACCCGTTCGAAATAATGTTTTACTATATCAAGCGTATAGGACCAGGCGTCGCCTCTGTTTTCGACAAATCCCTGGAGTAAACAAATCGAAACCGGTTCCGCTCCCCGGGATCGGTACTCAACGGCACCGCCGAACTGTGGAATGTATGAAAACCCGGTTTTTTCGGTAAGAAAATGTATTATTTCGAGCTCGGGATTTGTTCCATTGTCAAGCTTCCGGTAAAATTTCATGTAAAGGGTATTTTCAAATTTTACGGAAGTATTGCTCTGTTCCGTTTTTAGCATACGTGAAGATAGTTCCGTGGTACTACCGAGAAGTCCATTGAGTTTCTTACCACGAATACCAACAATATCGCCGTGCTTTCCCTTGAGTCTGCCTTTGTTTAAAATGGTATTCAGAATTTTCTTCTGGAGGTGCTCATTACAGAGCGCATCATACAGAATACCATACTTTTTATCTACACTTACCGGGCAGATAACCGCCTGCGGGAATTCTTCCTGTATACGCTCGCCCTCTGCTTTTTCAGCAAAGGCAAGGGGAAGAAAATACCGTTCATCCTCGCCTTCCTGATATTGTACTGCAAGAATCGAAATACAGAAGTCATTCGCAACAATATATTCATCTATGGCGATACGTCTGATAGTTCTTGTCTTTGATGCAAACCAGCGGCACGATTTGAGATATTCCGGCAATATCGTTTTCTCCAGATTCTCGTATGCTTTCCCTTTAAGTAAATTTTGTAACGGTCCGGCAATCCGGAATTTTAACGGTCGTTTCCGTTTGTCCGTTACCCTCCGCCGTACCTTCAGCAGGTTAAACCAATAATGGCCGTACGGTGAAAAGGTAATGGTATAGGGATGCTTTCGAATGGGTGGCAGATTATTCCTGCTCTCAACCTCCTGCGGTATACGGCCTGAGTATTTCCTGAGATCAAGCGAAGCGACCTGCATGTACTGCGAGAGATTCGCAACGACAAGCATATGTTCGTCCTTGTAGGAGCGTATGAAGGCAAGGACCTTGGCGTTGTCGCAGGAAACAAACTGAATATCGCCGCGGCTGAAGCACATGAACTGCTTTCGCATGTTGATTGCCCATTTCATCCACCAAAGTAATGATGAAAGGTTTTCCTGCTGATTCTCAACATTAATCATTTCGTAATGATACAGCGGATCAATAATAGGAGGTGAATAGAGACGTTGCGGATTTGCATCGGAGAAGCCGGCATTCTTGCCGGTACTCCATTGCATGGGTGTTCGTACTCCGTTTCGGTCTCCAAGATAAAAATTGTCTCCCATACCGATTTCATCCCCGTAGTAAATGATAGGGGTACCGGGAAATGAAAAGAGCAGGATTTTCATAAGTTCAATTTTCCGACGATTGTTGTCGAGCAACGGTGCGAGTCTGCGGCGTATTCCCTGATTTATCCGCATTCTCGGATCCTGTGCGTAGGTGCGGTTCATGTAATCACGTTCTTCGTCCGTGACCATCTCGAGGGTAAGCTCATCGTGGTTGCGCAGGAAAATTGCCCATTGGCAGGCGTCAGGGATTTTTGGTGTGGAGCGAATAATATCAATAATCGGGTAGCTGTCCTCCATCTGCACCGCCATAAAAAGGCGCGGCATAAGGGGGAAATGGTAGGCCATATGGCACTCATCACCCGAACCGAAATAATCAACTGCATCTTCGGGCCATTGATTTGCTTCGGCGAGAAGCATCTTGTTTTTGTAATGCGCATCCACATGGGAGCGAAGTTCTTTCAGAACGGTATGCGTTTGGGGCAGATTCTCACAATTGGTGCCTTCCTCTTCGAACAGGTAAGGTACTGCGTCAAGGCGCAATCCATCAACACCCATATCGAACCAGAAATCAATTACCTTGAAAATCGCTTTACGCACTTCCGGGTTTTCATAATTCAAATCGGGTTGATGGGAATAGAAGCGGTGCCAGTAATAGGCATGGGCAACGGCATCCCAGGCCCAGTTGGACTGCTCAAAGTCTTTGAAAATAATCCGGGCGTCTTCATATCTCTCGGGTGTTTCGCTCCAGACATAAAAATTCCGGAACCGGGAATTCTTTTTTGCCCGCCGTGCCCTCTGGAACCACGGATGCTCGCTGGAGGTATGGTTGAGTACCAGCTCGGCAATAACCCGTATGCCCCGTGCATGAGATGCCTTTACAAAATTTTTAAAATCACGAAGCGTCCCGTAATCCGGATGCACCCTGCAGTAATCGGCGATATCATACCCGTCATCACGCAGCGGTGATGGAAAGAACGGGAGCAGCCAGACGGCATTGATGCCCAGATCCTGTAAATAATCCAGTTTTGACGTAAGCCCTTTGAAATCGCCAATCCCGTCACCGTTACCGTCACAGAATGCACGAACGTGCAGCTCGTAGATTATCGCGTCTTTGTACCATTCCGTTTCATTAACCGATATATTTTTTCCCGCCATACTCTTGCCTTTGCTACATGTAATAATCGAAGTCTGTTTCTTTACGCAGCCGCCGGTGCAGGCGGAAGATATGTACCGGCAGTATTGCCGGATTAAGCTCTACATAATTCCGCTCTCCCTGCCAGACATACTTGTCATCGGCAATGAGGTCATGCACCAGATAGGTCTCGCCTGCGGTAATATCAAACTCATGCACCGGTAGGGTAATCCATCCCGATTGTGTGTGAAAAGGGTCGAGATTCACGATGACCAGAATGGTATTTGAACCGTCAGACGTGCGTTTACTGAAAAATAAAAGCACATCGTTATCGGTATGATGAAAGCGTATATTCAGTGTGGTCTGTAAAGCAGGATTCTCTTTTCGTATCCTGTTGATTCTGGTGATTAGATCGGTGAGACTGTCTGGCCGCTCACGGTCCCATTGTTTGATTTCGTACTTTTCTGAATCGGCATACTCTTCTTTTTCAGGCATTGCTGAGTTAATACAGAGTTCATAAGCGGGACCGTATATGCCGTAGTTCGAGGAGAGTGTTGCCGCGAGGGCCAGGCGGAGAATAAAGGCCGGCCGACCGCCGTACTGGAGAAACTCGGGAAGTATATCGGGGGTATTGGGCCAGAAATTCGGCCGGAAATATTCACGCATCGGCCCCTGGGTCAACTCCATCATATACTGCGTTAATTCGTATTTGGTATTTCGCCATGTAAAGTAGGTATATGACTGCGAAAAACCGAGCTTGGCAAGGCGTTGCATGATCTTTGGTCGGGTAAATGCCTCGGCAAGAAACAGCACATCAGGATGCTCCTGACGCATTGCACTGATCAGCCATTCCCAGAAGGGAAATGATTTTGTATGCGGGTTGTCAATACGAAAGATGCGCACGCCCGTATCCAGCCAGAATTCGATAACGCTCCTGAGCTCATGCCACAACGCTTCCCAGTTCCCGCATTCGAAATCAAAAGGTACAATGTCTTCATATATTTTCGGAGGATTCTCGGCATGCTGGATAGTCCCGTCAGGCCTCTTTTTAAACCATTCCGGATGTTCCCGCACATACGGATGATCGGGTGAGCATTGAAACGCGATGTCAAGCGCCACCTCGAGACCGAGTTCGTGCGCCTTGTTTACAAAATGCTTAAAATCATACAGCGTTCCCAGTGCAGGATGAACAGCCTTATGTCCACCTTCGTCAGACCCGATTGCCCAGGGACTGCCAGGATCACCGGGATGACAGGTTGTTGCATTATTTTTCCCCTTGCGGTTTGTTTTACCAATCGGATGGATTGGCGGCAGGTATACGATATCAAAACCCATGTTCGCGATAACCGGCAGCATCTCTTCAAAATCGGCAAAAGTACCGTGATCACCATGACCGCACGAGCGGGGAAATAATTCATACCAGGAACTGAAACGCGCTCTGTCCCGATCCACTGATACCGCGAACTCTTTATGGTACCTGGTGGCAAGACTTTTATCCACATACCGGTTCATGACCGCGGAAAGTTCACGGTCGGCGGCAATCGAAACCGCTGCCGGAGCCTCTTTCTCCTTTGTCAGCGAATCGACAATCTCTTTCAGAAAGGCAGCATCACTTTTTGAGGCTTTCCCTACTGCTTCTCTGATGAGGGTTATTCCGGTTTGTATATCCATTGAAATGTCACGACCGGCTTCAGATTTCTTTATCAGTGCCGTTTGCCAGCTCTTGAAGTGATCGATCCAACCCCAGACGGTATAGTAGTAACGGCACATTTCTTCAATACAAAACCGTGCCTGCCAGCGATCATTACCAAGTGGCTGCATCGGTACTTCCCGCCAGTCATCCAGACGGTCGCTGGTGTAGGCAAGTACCGCAGCAATTTCATCATGACCGTCGGCAAAAACATCAGCCTCAACAACGACCTCTTCACCGGTTACCCGCTTTATGGGAAATGTACCTTCGTTAATCTGCGGCCATATATTTTCTATTATTACCCGCTTGCGGCCGTCACTCTTCATGGTTGCTCCTTACCGTTATTTTCTGTATTGTCACTGTTTCTCTATTATGCTCCGCATTCCGTTGCGTCCCAACTTCTGCCAGGCTCAGTGCACCGTCGGAGGAGGACTTATAAGGTATTGATTTTATTATAATATTACTTCGCTAAAAGTCCACCTCCGGGAGATTTAGGAGGGGGTGCAACGGTTAAGTGATAACACAAACTCATTATGTACCGCTTTCTCACACCGGTATCAGTCTGTGTCCTTCCTTTTTTTACGCAGCAGCGCCAGTGAATACCCCTCAAGAATAAACCGGCGGGGATCCTTTATCTGCCGCTCCGATTCATTCAATTCCGGCACACAGGTGTATATAAGAATTTCTCCCGACTGTATCACATCCGGCAGCCTGAAATCAACCGGCTCGCCGGCTCCGTTAATAAGAAGCAGAAAGGTGTCGTCCTGTACCGTCTGCCCCTGACTGTCAATTTCATCTATTGCTTCTCCCGAGAACAGAATACCGACGGTATGCATAGTGGCCTGCTTCCAGTCCCGGGAGGTCATCTCTCTGCCGTCCTGTCTGAGCCAGGTTATATCCTTAATCTCTTTCCCCGGCGGTTTTATCCCTTTGAAAAATCTGCGTTTGCGAAATATGGGATGCTCCTGCCTGATACGAATACAAAAACGGGTGAACGCAAGCATCTGCCGTTTTTCATCATCGAGGTCCCAGTCATACCAGCTAACGTCATTATCCTGGCAGTAGACATTATTATTTCCACGCTGTGTTCTGTCAATCTCGTCTCCGCCCAGAATCATGGGTACGCCCTGTGAGAGGAGCAGGGTGGCGAGAAAATTCATTTTCCGGCGCATGCGGAGGTTATTGATATTCTTGTCGTCAGTGTCACCCTCAATACCGGAGTTCCAGCTGCGATTATCGTTGGAACCATCCCGATTGTTCTCTTTATTGTCTTCATTATGTTTTGCGTTATAGGTGACAAGATCGTGGAGCGTGAAACCGTCATGGCTGGTGACAAAATTGATACTGGCAAACGGTTTCCGGCCGTCATCCTTGTAAAGGTCGCTCGAGCCGGTCAGGCGGTATGCCAAATCTCCCAGCAGGTTTTCGTCGCCTTTCCAGAAGCTGCGTACCGTATCACGGTATTTGCCGTTCCACTCTGTCCAGAGCGGGGGGAAGTTCCCGACCTGATAGCCGCCCGTGCCGATGTCCCAGGGTTCGGCAATAAGCTTGACCTGAGAGATAACCGGGTCCTGCTGGATGATATCGAAAAAGGTGGCCAGTTTGTCAACCTCAAAAAATTCACGTGCCAGTGCAGAGGCGAGATCAAACCTGAAACCGTCAACATGCATCTCCAGCACCCAGTACCGGAGGCTGTCCATGATAAGCTGAGTGACGTGGGGATGGGCCATTCTCAAACTCGTGCCGCATCCGGAAAAGTCCATGTAGTAACGCATGTTATTCGGATCAAGCTGATAGTAGGCTTTATTGTCAATACCCCGGAAACACAGGGTCGGTCCCCGTTGGTCCCCCTCAGCCGTGTGGTTGTAAACCACATCGAGGATCACCTCTATCCCGGCTTTGTGAAAGGTTTTGACCATATGCTTGAATTCCCGTACCTGCTCCCCCTGGTTTCCCGATGAGGAAAAACGGCAGTCCGGTGCGAAAAAGCCAATAGTGTTGTATCCCCAGTAATTGGTCAATCCCCGTTCATACAGGGAACGATCTATGGCATGATGATGAATCGGGAGGAGCTCAACGGCAGTTATACCGAGTTTTACCAGATACTCGATCACTCTGGGTGATGCCAGTCCTTCATAGGTACCCCGCTGTGACTCGTCAACATCGGGATGCTGTGCCGTGAGACCCTTTACATGGGTTTCATAAATTATCGTTTCATTCCAGGGCCTTCGCAGCAGGCGATCCTCTTCCCAGTCAAACCACGTATCCGTTACCACACATTTCGGTACAAAGAGTGATGAATCTCTCTTGTCAAAGGACAGATCCTCGTTTCTGCTGTTGGGTTTATACCCGAGCAGCACATTGTCCCACATGAAGGTTCCCGCAATCGCCTTGGCATAGGGATCGAGAAGCACCTTGTGCGGATTGAATCGATGCCCCCGCTCAGGCTCGTACGGACCGGTTACCCGGTATGCATACAACTGCGGCGGTTTAATGCCGGGCAGATAGCAGTGCCAGACCCGGGCAGTACGCTCCTTCAGCCATATCTCATGCTCCGGCACCGGATTCTCCGGCGACTCAAACAACAGGAGCTGCACACCCGTTGCATGCTCGGAGAACAGCGAGAAATTAGTCCCGTGACCGTCCCACGTTGCACCCAGAGGAAACGGCTTCCCCGGCCATATTTTCAAGTCAGACATACCTCTCCTTCTTAAAACAATGGATGTAAAAATATATTCGAATAGCAAATTGTGTACCATTGAATTATATCTTTAATGGTCATGCATATTTTTGTAACGGTAGAGGGATTTTCATTGAACATTGTAAATTAAAAGAGTTTATATATCAATGCATTTTAGCGGTATAGGTTACACAAGATTGGATGAGGACCGAAAGAACCATAGAATTTCCGGGTATATGGTAGCATAGCAACAATCATGATTTATAACAGGTCAAATTCAAACAGTTTTGAAATATGCCGGCGCAGACCATTTTGTTCTTTCTCCGCGGAAATGAATAGAAAGAACAGGTGCGATTGGCTTAATTTCAAAATCTGGACGATATGGAGGCACCCGGGGTCATAGAGATATCGCATTTGAATTCGCAACATGAATACTTAAAAAAATCAGTTTATTGTAACGCTATACAGTTAAATATCTGTAACAACTGTTAGTAAACGAAAAGAAAGGCCTGGTATGTATTCCAAATAACACGAGACGGATTTTTTGTGACAATAAAAAAAAATCCCATTTCCGGAGATTTAATCTCTTCGTTCTCGCCGGTCACAGCGGAGGGAAGTAATCGGGAGGTGGAATATTGCATACCAATACCGCGGCATGACAGTTGCATACTTACAATAATATAAAATTTCTTGGGAATGCCATATAATATTTGGAACGGCATGTACAATTACATTGTTTATATGGACAATTATGTTTTAATTGTGTGGCAGGGAAAAGGAAAAGTAATTTTTGGAAAGTATTTTTTCCCATTTAATAAAGATTTGATTAATGAGGCACCGGTGATATTAATTAATGTCTGTCCGAAAACCGGGTAAGACTGTCATTTCGACCGGAGGGAGAAATGACAAATAAAGGACTTTACGGAATAACATTAAAAAAAGCCTGTATTTAGCAAAAACTAAATTATAAAAAAGGTCTCCGTAATGCATACCTCTTTTCAGAAAATAGGACCCTTGATTCAAGGAATGCTGTTGCTGATTTTTCTGGTATTCCCGGGACAATCTTATTCGCATGTGGTTGATTGTGAAGCATTAACCGGCTCTAATCCGGTTTTATGGGATCACCCCTGTGAGTCCAGTCAATTCATTTCATTTTTGGGCATATTCATACCCAGAAAAACATTGGAATATACAAAACTGGAGATGGTGTATACCAGGGAACTGTATGATAATGGATATATTGTGGGATATGTCAC